>Ga0210407_10000062_pt1 | contig 141876 bp, 114 predicted proteins | sample IncBWC27MmetaG_FD_150860 | JGI IMG/M metagenome (GOLD analysis project Ga0210407, IMG submission 150860) | Forest soil microbial communities from Barre Woods Harvard Forest LTER site, Petersham, Massachusetts, United States - Inc-BW-C-27-M | ecosystem: Environmental > Terrestrial > Soil >...
CGTCCTGCTGCGGGGCGAGGCAACGCGATACAACATATCCATCCGGACAGCTCTGGCGACGGACCTTCCTGTGGTCATGGGAGATCGCGTGCAATTGCAACAAGTAATGATGAATCTCATCATAAATAGCATCGAGGCAATGAAGAGCGTAGACGGGAACCGGGAGGTGGCCATCGAGTCCCAGCAAGAGAAAGACGGTCACATTCAGGTGTCGGTCAGCGATACGGGAGTGGGGCTGCCCTCGCAGGAGTCAACCCAAATTTTCAATGCGTTCTTTACGACCAAACCTGACGGCACCGGTATGGGCCTGTCCATAAGCCGGTCCATTATCGAATCGCATGGCGGCCGTTTGTGGGCTGCTGGCAACAATCCGCGCGGCGCATACTTTCACTTCACTCTACCCACCAACCCCGAGGCGCACCCATGACGGCGGCAGCCGCCATGGTGTTCGTGATTGACGACGACGCCCATATACGTGCGGCAATCCAAGGCCTGTTGAAGTCGGTTGGCTTGCGTTCGGAAGCTTTTGGGACGGCCCAAGAATTCCTGCGCGGCAAACGGCCGGATGCGCCGAGTTGCCTCGTTCTGGACGTACGACTCCCCGGCGTGAATGGCCTGGACTTTCAGCAGCAGCTCACTGACGCGGGCGTTCATATTCCAATCATCTTCATCACCGGCCATGGAGACATTCCGATGACGGTAAAGGCCATGAAATCCGGTGCAGTGGAATTCCTGACCAAGCCATTCCGGGACCAGGACTTGTTGGACGCGATCCACCAGGCTTTGGATCGCGACCGGCTGAGACGCGAGCAACAGGATAAACTTGCCGATTTGCGAAGGTGCTATGAATCGCTGACCCCGCGCGAGTGCGAGGTCATGAGCCTGGTAGTTGCGGGCATGCTCAATAAACAAATCGCTTCGGAGCTGGGAACTAGCGAAATCACCGTGAAGATCCACCGCGGGCATGTAATGCGAAAGATGGAAGCCGAGTCGCTGGCGGGACTCGTTAGAATGGCGGAAAAACTGGAGCTCCCGCCCGGCAAAAAGTAGCTCCACGCTTTCGCAAATATCGTCCGAGTGTGGTCCGCGTTTCGTCCATCGGAGGGGTATTAGCCGGTTATACCAACGTATAATTGCACCGCTCCCCGCTCCGCCGTAATCTTGGAGCATGATTACCAACGTTACGACCAAATTAGTGGCGATTGTCGACGATGATGACTCGATGCGCGGCGCACTGCAGGGCATGCTGAAAGCAGTCGGATACCCGGCTCAAGCGTTTGCTTCGGCGGAGGAATTTCTAAAGTCGGGGCAACAGCGCCAAACGTCCTGTCTGATTGCGGATATCCGTATGCCTGGAATGTCCGGTTTGGATCTGCAGGCTCACTTGAACGCGGAGCGCTGCAAAATTCCGATCATCTTCATTACGGCACACGGCGACGCAAAGATGCGCATCCAGGCCTTGAGAGCTGGCGCCGTCGAGTTCCTCTCAAAGCCATTCGATGAGGAAGTCCTGCTCGAAAGTGTGCGAGCAGCTCTGGAAAGTTGAGCCTGGCGACGGAACAGCCCAGCCAAGGGCGCAGGAGGTCCTTAATGCCGGCTTACGCGAAGGCTTTCGAAAGATCGGGGTTCGATGACCAGGGCCATAGTCCGCGCAGATTCGAGCAAGTTGTGGGCAACAGCGCCGCTCTGGAGTCCGTGTTCGCGCAAGTCGAGCTAGTGGCGCCGACCGATTCCACTGTGTTAATCCAGGGAGAAACGGGCACAGGTAAGGAACTGATTGCGCGGGCGATTCACAATATCAGCAGTCGCTGTGGGCGCCAATTCATAAGACTGAATTGCGCGGCTATTCCGTTCGATCTGCTCGAGAGCGAGCTTTTCGGTCATGAGAAGGGCGCGTTTACCGGCGCAATCGCGCAAAAGATTGGCCGGTTCGAGCTCGCCGACAAGGGAACCCTGTTCCTGGACGAAATTGGGGATATTCCGGCGGGGCTACAGCCTAAATTGCTCCGCGTCTTGCAGGAACAGGAGTTCGAGCGCTTAGGCAGCACTCGTACCCACCACGTGGATGTTCGGCTGGTGGCGGCGACAAACCGGGATTTAGCGAGCATGGTGAGGCAAAAGGAATTTCGCAGCGACCTCTACTATCGTCTCAACGTGTTCCCGGTCCTGCTGCCGCCGCTGCGGTCGCGCCCCGAAGACATTCCCGCCCTTGTAGCGCATTTTGTGGAGATTTATAGCCGGCGGATGGGCAAGCAGATCGAACACATTCCTCCGGAAACCTTCGGCGCCCTTGGCACTCACTCCTGGCCTGGCAATATCCGGGAACTGCAAAATTTCATTGAGCGCAGCGTGATCCTGACAGTCGGCTCCGTGTTGCAAGCACCCCTGGCGGAGCTAAAGCGCTTCGTCGAAGTAGAATCTCTGGGAGCAATCACATTAGAAGAAGCCGAGCGGGATCACATTCGCAAGACGCTCGAGATCACAAGATGGGTCGTCGCCGGCCCCAATGGCGCTGCGGCACGTCTGGGGATGAAGCGCTCTACGCTCTACTTCCGCATGAAAAAACTTGGTATCTCGCGTTCCAATCAAAGTCCACTTCCCGGACAACCAGGCGACGATGTTAGTGAGACTGGCCTTCCAGTAGATTGAGATCATTTAAGCAGTAGACCTCAGTGCGAAAAGCACTCTTCCGGCATACTTACCTTCTCGCCTTCAGTCATCCCCCAAGCGTTAGACGCAAGTGCTTTTCGAAATAGAAATTGGCTTAACGTTCGCAATCATTTCCTGGCCGTCAGCATCTTGCGATATGTCTTGCCCTCACTCGCTGCCGGGGGGTGATTCGTTCGGCTTAGTGTCAGCGACTTGGACGTCGTGTATAGGGGGTTGGCATCTCTTACCGAGCTACGCCTGAAATTGCCTCTACTTTCCGCCACATACAGATTCAAGAGGTTTGGCAGCCGCGTTGCATATTCAGGTCGCGTGGCTGAAAGCAATGACGGTCGTGGCGAAAATCTGAATAAGGAGAGACAACGATGAGATCGCTCCCGAGCCCGAGGATCTTCGATTCGGAATTCCAGAAAGGAGGAAATATGAAAGCGCACAGAGCCTTACTCGTATTGATGGGAATGATTTTCTTGTTTGCCGGAAAATCGTCCGCCCAGCAGGTGAAAACTGATTACGATCGCAACGCGGACTTCGGGAAATATAAAACCTACTCGTGGGAACAAGTTAAGACGCAAGACCCCCTGGACGTCGACCGGATCAAGAACGCCGTTAACACCACACTAGCGGCAAAGGGCTGGACACGCGTCGATTCCGGTGGCGATGTTTGCATCGTTGCCATGGAGATTACACGCAATCAGCAGACACTGAATACTTTTTACGACGGATTTGGAGGGGGCTGGGGTTGGAGACGATTTGGAGGCGGAGGTTTTGGTGACGCGACTACCACTACAGAAACTTACAAAGTGGGCACTTTGGTTGTCGATTTGTTCGATGCAAAAACAAAACAGTTGGCATGGAGGGGCAGCTCGAGCGACACGCTCTCCAACAATTCTGACAAGAACATCGAGAATCTGGATAAGGGCGTGGAAAAAGTGTTCAAGAAATTCCCTCCAGACTCTCCGAAGAAGTAAGGGTGGGTTTAACACGAAAGGATCAGTCCCAACTTAGTTGAGGAGGGTTCATCATGATCGTGAAATCATCCAGGCAGGTATTGACCGTACTTCTGTGCTGTTTCCTTGCGCAATCTGCCATGCGGGCCAGTTCCTATAGTCCCGCCGGCCAATCCAACGAACAGTCACCAACTCCGGCCGTGCAACAGTCTCCTCAAGAATTGCAGCAGTTGGTGGCGCCGATCGCCTTGTACCCGGACGCCCTGGTTGCGCAGATCCTCGCGGCTTCCACCTATCCAGCCGAAATTGTCGAGGCCGACCGCTGGATGCAAAGTCATTCCAGCCTGAAGGGCGAAGCGCTCGCCGGAGAAGTCGACAAACAGCCCTGGGACCCGAGCGTGAAGGCGCTCACGCAATTTTCCTCGGTTCTTGAAAACATGGATAAAAATCTTTCCTGGACATCATCTCTCGGGGACGCATATGCCAACCAGCAACAGAACGTGATGGATGCTGTCCAAGTGATGCGCCAACAGGCTCGGAAAGCCGGCCATCTGAATAGCAGCGACCAAGAGAAGGTAACGACTCAAGGCAACACGATTGTCATCGAGCCGTCCAATCCTGAGGTGGTGTACGTGCCTGAATATGATCCTTGGCTCGTCTACGGCTATCCCATCGTTGCCTACCCAGGTTGGTATCCGGTCCCCGGAGTCTTTTTCGACGGTCCTGGACTCTACTTCGGCGCGGGGTTTGGAATCGGTTTCTTCGGAGGATTTGGGTGGGGCTGGAATCACTGGGGATGGGACTGGCATGGCCATAGGATGATCTACAACCACAACACTTATATCTCCCACAGCCGCACGATTATTAATCGCAACAATTTTAATCACGCCGGCTTCAACCACGGGAACTTTAACCACGGTAACTCGTTTCACGGAAGCAACGTTAGGAATTCGGGATTTCACGGGTCTTCGGCTGCGCACATGCAGCCAGGAACACGCTCTGGCGCTTTTAGCGGTTTTGATCACGGCGGAAACGTCCGAAGTTTTTCTTCCCGCGGGCAATCGAGCTTTGGAGGCGGCTTTCATGGTGGAGGCGGTTTTCATGGGGGTGGTGGTGGACGTAGGTGAACACGTGCATTCTTGCGGTGAATTCATCGGGACCTAGAGAATGGAGGAAAATATCATGCTGTGGAATATTTCGATCTTGGACCGTTTTGAATGGAAGAAGTTCATTTGGTTCGTGGCACTTGTTGGATTGGAACTCTGTTTGGGACCCTCGTTCGCGCCGGCATTCGCGCAACAGGCTGGGCAACAAACCTTTAGTTCGACCGAAGATGCCGGCCGCGCCCTCTTTAATGCAATGAAGGCGCCGGACGACCACGCCCTCCTGGCGGTCTTCGGAACCGCCGGAAACGAGATCGTTTCGTCGGGCGACCCGATTGAAGATCTTGATGCTCGCACAAACTTCGCGGCCAAATATGAGGAGATGCACCGATTCGTGACAGAGCCCAGCGGAAACGTAACCTTGGTCGTCGGAGCCGAAAACTGGCCCATGCCGATTCCGCTGATTTACAAAAGCGGAGTTTGGTATTTCGACACCCTGGCAGGCAAGGACGAAATCCTGTTTCGCCGGATCGGCAAAAACGAACTCTACGCGATTCAAGCCTGCAGCGATTTGGTGGATGCGCAAAAGCAGTATTACGACAGGGCCCCGTACGGCTATGCAAAGCAATATGCGCAGAAACTGGTCAGCGATGAGGGAAAACACAACGGTTTGTATTGGCAAGAAACAGGCGATCAATTCAATAGCCCGATCGATCCGCTGATCGCGTACGCGCGCCAGAATCGTCCTGCGGATCAGGTTGGCCAGCACGTCCCGTTCAACGGGTATTTTTTCCGGATCCTCACGGGCCAGGGCTCGCACGCAACAGGCGGGGCGAGGAACTACGTCGTCAACGGGAAAATGACCGGTGGCTTTGCCTTCGTCGCCTACCCTGCCGAGTACCGCTCCTCGGGCGTGATGACTTTCATCGTGGACAAGTCGGGGGTCATTTACGAAAAGGATCTCGGTCCCAACACAACAAAACTGGCGCAGGCAATGACCGTTTTTGACCCGGATTCCAATTGGCACAAGGCCGAATGAAGGAGACCTTGGTAGCTATCAACAATAGCGACCATTCTACGTGGGCACGCAAGTATGGACTCGATGCGGTCAGCCTCAGACTGAGCGCTCGGACCTTTTCCACGAATAAGCGTCAGAGGAAACGCTGAAGGAAAGGAGTTCGTCAAGAACATGCGCGATCGAACACTCGTGATTTTATTGACTGGGTTCCTTCCGCTTGGTTACGCGATGCTTTCCGCCAGGACTGAAACTCCGCGAGACCACTCAGCGCAAACTGCCGAGAAAAGCCTTGCCGATCTCGCGGGAGGCATGCCTCCGGATTTCAACCAAGAGGTCGCCAGGGTTGTTGCCGATCTAGACCGGATTGAAACCGACACCCTCCGAGAAATAAGCCAGACCTCGCTTGACCGGCAAGGCCAGATTCGCACCCTGGGAAAGTTGCTTCTCTTTGATAAGCATCTCTCCGTGAATCAAAATGAGGCTTGTAGTTTTTGCCATACCCCAGAGACGGGGTTCACTGGCCCGATTCAATCTCTGAATCTCAGCACTGTGTCGTATCCGGGATCGGTGAGAAAGCGATTCAGCCAACGAAAGCCGCAGAGTTACATGTACGCGACGTTCGCTCCGGTACTTCACTACAATGATCTGCAAGGCGATTTTGTGGGCGGAAATTTTTGGGACATGCGCGCCAGCGGCTACCGCCTGCAAAATCCGAGCGCCGAACAGGCCCAAGGTCCGCCGACGAACCCAGTTGAAATGGGGTTGCCCGACTCGGCCTGTCTGACCTACCGGCTCTCCCAGGCTCCTTACCGCAAGCTGTTTGAAACCGTATGGGGCGCGAACTCGTTTTCCATTCAATGGCCTGAGGATGCGGAAACGATCTGTTCCACGCCCGGCCCTCCGTCCGACGCCGATCAATACCCTGTTCATCTCAGCGTGCCAGACCGGCAACGCTCTGACCGTGTGTACGACGCTTTTGGACTGTCGGCTTCCGCCTACGAGGCTTCGCCGGAGGTCAGTCCGTTCACTTCGAAGTACGACTATGTCCAGGCCGGAAAGGCACAGTTCACACCACAAGAAGAAATTGGGTACGCACTTTTCCGCAGCAAAGCGAAATGTAACGAGTGTCACCGCGATGGCGGACCTGGTGAAGAACCGCTATTCACGGATTTTACCGCCAGCAATCTGGGCGTGCCTCGGAATCCGGCCGTACAATTTTACTTCGAAGGGAAGCCCGACAAGCGCGGCTATAGCCCGAACACTGCAGGTCCAGCCTACGTTGACACGGGCGTTGGATACTTTCTGCGTAAGCTGAAGAGCCTGAGCGGTCAACTCAATCCGGATTCGCGTTGGATCGAACTTGCTCCGAAGTTCGACGCCAAGTTTCAGGTACCCACCTTGCGCAACGTTGACATGCGTCCCAGCCCCGACTTTGTGAAGGCCTATATGCACAACGGCTACTTCAAGAGTCTGAAAGAAGTTGTGCACTTCTATAACACGCGCGACGTTTTACCCAGGTGTAAGGACGGCGATCCCGGAGAAAAGGTCACATGCTGGCCTCCGCCTGAAGATCCCACCAATCTCAATAAGAGACAGCTGGGCGATCTTAAACTAACGGATCAGGAAGAAGACGATGTGGTTGCTTTCTTGAAGACCCTGACCGACGACTACAAACTTTCCGATTCAGGGAAGACAAAGTAGACGTCTTCGGCCCCGAAAGGAGAAAGAAAAAATGAATTACAGAAAGCTTGGAAATACCGGCCTTATTGTGAGCGAGGTGGCGCTTGGCACGATGCAGTTTGGCGGCAAGATGAATATGGGCAATCTTGGTCAAGAAGACACAACGCAGATGGTAAAGGTAGCGCTCAATCATGGAATTAATTTCATCGATACGGCCGATGTGTACAGTCTGGGAGAGAGCGAGACTTTGGTCGGCAACGCTCTGAGAGGCATCCGGCAAGACATTGTTCTGGCCACCAAAGTCCGCCTGCCAATGGGCGGAAATTTCAACCGCAGCGGTGCGACTCGCGTAAACATCATGCGCGAAATTGAGGGCAGCCTGCGGCGGCTGCAGACCGACTACATCGATCTCTACCAGGTCCACGGATGGGACAGCAATACTCCGCTCGAGGAAACCTTGCGGACACTTAACGATTTAGTGCGGCAAGGGAAGGTCCGATACATCGGGCTCTCCAACTTGATGTCATGGCAGGCGGCAACCGCGATCATGTTGCAGGAGCGCCTAGGGCTGGAAAAATACGTGACGGCTCAAATGTACTATAGTCTCGTCGGCCGGGGGCTCGAAGACGAGTTCCAATCCTTCGCCGAGTACCACAACATCGGCATTCTCGTTTGGAGCCCACTTGCCGGCGGATTCCTCTCAGGCAAGTACAGCCGCACGAATCCTGCTCCTGCCGGCACGCGCTTCGCGGAAGCGGGTGCGTTCGTTCCTTTCGACAAAGAGTTGGGCTATCTCGTCGTGGATGCGCTGAAGCAGGTGGCCGGCCGGCACAACGTAAGCCCCGCTCGTGTGGCGCTCGCGTGGGTGCTGGGGCGACCGGCTGTCAGCAGCGTGATCATCGCGGGCCGCAAGATTGAGCAGTTGGAAGATAACATCGCTGCCGTAGATCTTCGGCTTTCGGACGAGGACGTTCGACTCCTGGACGCGGTGTCCGATCCAGGAGTCCCCTACCCCAAGTGGATGGTCCTTCAGCTTGACACCGCGGAAGACCCGCGCCCGAAGGTCCTCCATCCGGAGCGATACACGAATGGGGGCGTGTGGAAGGACCTCCGCGTGGCAGGAAAATCCGCCTGAGTTCGACGGGCCAAACGGCAGGTTCAATGTCGGACTATTTCGTGACGGTGGAGGACGGTGGACCATGCTTACGTGGATAATCGGAACAAACAACGATTGGGTTGTCACGATCGTACGGGTCGTCCTGGGAGTTGTCTTCTTTGCCCACGGAGCACAAATGGCTTTGGGTTGGTTTGGCGGGGCAGGGTTGCAAAGCACGGTCCGCGTGTTCCGGGAACAATTGCGAATGCCGGCGCCCTTGGCGATGTTGGCTATCGCGGCAGAGTTCCTGGGCGGCTTGGGGCTGATTGTTGGAGTTTTAAGCCGCATCGCAGCTTTTGGCATCGCCGGAGTCATGAGTGTCGCGCTTCTTGTGGTTCACCGGAAGTTCGGGTTCTTCATGAATTGGCTAGGGGAAAAACAGGGCCATGGAATTGAATACCACATCCTGGTCCTCGCCCTCGCACTGGTAGTGATAATCAAGGGCGCCGGCGCTTTCTCTTTGGATCGAGTTCTATACCGGTACGTCTCCGCTCAGAATCGCGCCGCTCTTGGAGCGGGGACTTGGAGAGGACAATGGCCATGAATTCTATCTCTCAAGATCACACCAAACTCGGGTTTATCGGCATCGGTGCCATGGGGCTTCGCATTGCCGGACGCCTGGTCAAAAACGGCTTTCGGGTGGCCGTCTTTGATCGAGACGCCGCCAAGGCGAGCGTGTTGATCGAGTCCGGTGGGACCGTCGCGCAGTCGATTGCCGAATTGGCATTCGGCGCGGATGTTGTTCTGTCGAGTCTTCCGAATGACGACGTAGTACGCAGCGTCTACAACGGACCGCAAGGAGTACTGGGGCATATTCGCCGTGGTTCGATGATCATTGAAATGAGCACAGTGAGCCCTGAAACTTCGCGGAAACTATACAGATTGGGTTCTGCGCTTAGCGTGAGCGTGCTGGATGTACCTGTTTCTGGCAGCACTCCGGCGGCCGAGCAAGGCTTGCTGACTCTGCTTGGCGGCGGCGATGAAGATTCCTTTAACGCCGCGCAAGCCATTTTTAAGGCGATTGGCCGGCAGTATTTCTATCTCGGACCCAGCGGATCGGGAGCCACGATGAAATTGGTGGTGAACACGCTCCTCGGTGTCGGCATGCAAGCCATCGCCGAGGCCGTTGCCTTCGGTGAGAAGGCCGGTCTCGATCGCCGGCGTTTACTTGAGGTCATGTCCAAAACAGCGGTAGTCGCACCCGCGCATCTGGGGAAGCTTACAAAAGCGATGGAACTTGATTACCGGCCGGAATTTGCGATCGGCCTCATGAATAAGGATTTTCGGCTGATCTTGGAGACTGCATTGGCCGTTCAAGCGCCAATGCCGGCCGCGGCCTCGTCGTTTCCGGTTAACAATGCCGAATTTGCCGAACATCCGGACTGCGATTTTTGCGCTGTGATCAATCGAATGGAAAAGTTGGCAAAAATCAATCTCGCAAGACAAAATTGCCACGGAGACACAATCCAAGACCGGAAAGCCGCCGCGCCGAATGGCAAGGCCGCGAGGGTGGGATGACGTGGGCAGCCGCTGGCACACAGCACGAATATGCTGGAAAGGATTGATATCATGCGGAACAACGTAAAAAGCAGGACTCTCTTGTCTGCCCTCGTCGCGGTGGTTGCGATATGCGCGGGCGGTTCCTCGGCGCCGGCCCAAAATCGACTCCGTGCAAGCGCGAGAGACGACGGACGAGCATGCCCCAACGATGACAGCGGGCTAAAGTTGCCCGCAGGTTTCTGCGCTACGGTCTTTGCCGACGGCATTGGTCACGCCCGCCACATGGTCGTCGCACCGAGCGGAGTTCTCTACGTCAATACCTGGTCGGGCAGGTATTACGGCAATGACAAGCCGCATGACGGCGGCTTCCTCGTAGCCCTGCAAGACAAGAGTGGCGCAGGAAGGGCAGATGTGATTGAGCGCTTTGGCGAAACCGTCCAAAGTGGCGGAGCGGGCGGCACGGGCATCGGCCTGTATAAAGGATCGATCTACGCCGAAATCAACGATCGGATCGTGCGCTATGCCTTGGCGAACGGATCCATCGTGCCGAGTGGCCGTGCCGAGACCATCGTTTCTGAGTTGCCTCTTGGCGGCGACCATCCGATGCACCCATTCATCATTAATTCCGGAGGATTGATATATATCGATGTGGGCACCGCGACGAATTCCTGCCAGTCTAAAAATCGGACACTTCAGTCGCCCGGCGCGAACCCCTGCACGGAGCTTGAAACCCGCGGCGGTATCTGGGTCTACGACGCCAATAAAACGAATCAAACCTTCTCCCCGGCTGAGCGCTTCGCAACGGGAATCCGCAACGCAGAAGGCTTTGCTATCGATTCAAGTGGGCGAATGTTTGTGACCCAACACGGGCGGGATCAGCTGCGCATGAATTGGCCGGATCTGTACACACCCGACCAGGAGGCAACGCTGCCGGCGGAGGAATTGTTACTTTTGAAAGCAAAGGGAGACTATGGCTGGCCCGAGTGCTACTACGACGCATTCGCGCAAAAACTCGTTCTGGCGCCGGAATACGGTGGCGACGGCGGAAAAAAGACGGGCGTATGCGCGAACAAAATCGCCCCGATTGCGGCATACCCCGCCCATTGGGCGCCGAATGCGATGGCCCTGTACGACAAGGAGCAATTTCCAGCGCACTACCGCGGCGGAGTGTTCATCGCCTTCCACGGATCGTGGGATCGCGCGCCCTATGCGCAAGCAGGCTACAACGTTGTGTTTCAATCGCTCGCCGGGGACCACGCGTCCGGGCAGTGCGAAATATTTGCCGATGGTTTCGCAGGAGCTGTGGAGTCGCCGGCCAAAGCCGAACATCGACCCTCTGGCTTGGCGGTGGGCCCCGATGGTTCGCTGTACGTCTCCGATGATATACGCGGCCGCATCTACCGGATTGTCTATCAAGGCGGCTCGGAAGGCGGCGCCGCGAATATCACGCCGTGCCCTAGCGCAACAGCTCCAGCCGGCAATCCGGTCGAAATGGCTGCGCAGCCGCCAGAGGGCACGCATCCTGACGCCGGGGCGGCCGCTAACACTCTTCCCGTCCCTCCAGGCGCGACACCAGAAATGGTCGCGCTTGGCGACCGCATCTTCCACGGCGAGATTGCCGAAGCGGCCTGCACCGGCTGCCATGGCGACACCGGCCAGGGGACTCCGCTAGGTCCTGATCTAACTGGCAAGAAATGGCTTTGGAGCGATGGCAGCTACGCCGGAATCAAAAAAACAATCACGGAAGGCGTCTCGCAACCAAAAGAATATCGCAGCCCAATGCCGCGGATGGGTGGCGCGCAACTTACACCCGATCAATTGTCAGCGGTCGCGGCGTATATCTGGAGCATCAGCCATCAGGCATCGCCCAATCGGAATTAATCGCCTAGAGGATCGCTCGCACCACGCCACCCTCAACGCGAACGGCCGCGCCGGTTGTCGCGGACGCGAGTGGACTGCATAGATAGACCATCATGCTCGCCACCTCGTCGGTGGTCGCGAATCTCTTCAAAAGAGACGTAGGGCGAATGGTCTTGAAGAATTCGGCTTCGAAGGCCGCAGAATCGTCACCGGCTCCCATCTTCGCGATGAAGGTTTCGACTCCCTCGGAGCGCGTTGGTCCAGCCAGCACGCTGTTGACGGTGATCCCCGTTCCCGCTACGGTCTCCGCAATCCCGCGAGCCACGGCCACTTGCGCCGTCTTCGTCATGCCATAGTGAATCATCTCGGCGGGAATCTGTACGGCTGACTCACTGGAGACAAACAGGATTCGACCCCAGTTTTTCTCCCGCATACCGGGAAGGTAATGTCGCGAAAGCCGCACTCCGCTCATGACATTGGCTTCGAAAAAATGCATCCAATCTTCGTCGGTTATCTCTTGAAATGATTTCGGTTCGAAAATCCCCATGTTGTTGATCAAAATATCGACTGCGGGTTCGGCCTGCACAAGCTTTGCGCAGCCCGCCGCGTTCGAAACGTCACTGGCCACGCCCGAAACTCTCGCATTGGGATGTAATTTCCGAATTTCACGGATGGCGGCGTCCACGCGTGCCTGCCCCCTTCCGTTAATGACCACAGTCGCGGCTTCGGCCGCCAGTGCTCGTGCCGTCGCAAAGCCGATTCCGGCCGTCGAACCCGTCACCAATGCTTTTTTGCCTTCAAGTTGTAGATCCATGGGCCCCCTTCTCCATTCAGCAACAGGCAGGTCAAATGTTTGTGATTCAACTGGCGACTGATTCTTTGCCGGGAATGAAAAACGCCTCTGACTTGACGGCATCCTTTTGCCAGCCGTGGCGGTTCAGAATGCCTTTCGTATTTTCAATCATCGAAGGATGGCCGCAGAGGTAGGCGTCACTGTTTTCGGGAGTAAGCCCCCAGGAGTCCGCGTATTTGCGGACCAATTCATCGACGCGGCCGGTTTCGCCTTTCCACGATTTGTCTTCCCAGGCGCGGCTCACGGTAGGGATATAGGTAATCCAGGAAAACTCGGCAGCCAACCTATCCATTTCTTCTCGATAGCCCAGCTCCCACGAGCGACTGGCGCCATCCAGCAGGAATAACTTGTGCTCGCCCTTGAACGTGCCCGCTTTCCAGCGCTGTTGAAGAGATCGCGCAAAGCTGACGAACGGTGCGACGCCGGTCACTGTTGCGACCAGAAGGTGATTTGTGCGATTACTGTTTTCATCGAGGGTGAATCGACCCTTGGCCACCTTTCGCAATGTAAACTGGTCGCCAATCCGATCCGCGTAGAGCCTTGGCGTCACGTCGCCATGGGGAACCAGTTCAACGAAGAATTCGAGCAATTTTTCGTGTGGAGCGGAAACGATTGAATATGCGCGCTCGTAGTGCTTTTCAGGCGTGACTACACCCAGCGTCGCGTACTGTCCCGGTTCGTAGTGATACTCTCCACCAGGATCCACGCGGATCACCCACAGCTCGTTTGAGAGATCGCGCCGTTCAACAATCCGGGCAGAGTAGAATTTGTCACCACTAGGGGACATCCCATCGCCGTGAAGTTGCTGCGCCGTGTTCACAATCGCCTCCTTATTTAGTCTCCGCTTCACAACTGCAACATGCAAAACGACTGCCAAATATGAAGATGGCAACTGACGGAAAGTAGACCACCATTGGAAGTGATGAAGCAACGTCGGCTGTCAACCCGTTAGACATCTTGTCCACATGGCGACGTTTGAATCATACCGGATAGCGCCTTATTTGGGTTTCGTAAGACCATCATCAACATTTCATTGACAGACGATGCTGAATTTCAAACCGCCGTTGCGTGACAACGATTGGAAAGCGGCGTGCAACTAAAGTGACGAAGTTGAGGGGTCGAACTGAGGCTTACCTAGTCCCTGGCAGACATCCGCGTGCCGGCCCAGGCGTACGGAGGGCCGATGCCTCTCGATGGTCGATCAACTAAACTTCAGGAAGTGAGGCGGACTATGAGCGACACCACAGATTCGGCGAGTCGGCATAAATGTGCTTATGAGGAGTGTAAATGTCAGGTTCCATCGACGCAGAAATATTGCAGTGACTACTGTTCGGACGCGGACGGTGTGGTTGAAGTCGAGCTCCAATGTGAGTGCAAACACGCTCCATGCGCGCTGGACTGAGTGCGGATTTCAGCCCTGGGAACCGAGGCGGCCGAGACGCGGCTAATAAGAAGATGAAAGAAAAGCGAGGCGCCACCTGAATCTGGGTGCAATAGCCGCCGCGGAGCCGTGCACAACTCTCGCTCTTCATGAGGTGATTCGTGGGACAAGCAGTGGATGTGCACCGAATACACTTCGCGTTCACGATCACGTTTCACTACATTTTTCCGCAACTGACGATGGGCCTGGCGCTGCTGTTGGTCTATTTGAAGACCAAAGCGCTGCGGACTGGCGATGAGCACTACGACCGCGCGGCGCGATTTTGGGGGCGCATCTTCGGGATCAATTTTGCCGTGGGCGTGATCACCGGTATTCCGATGGAATTTCAGTTCGGAACGAACTGGGCGGCGTTCTCAAGAGCCGCGGGCGGCGTGATCGGCCAAACGCTGGCGATGGAGGGCGTGTTTTCCTTTTTTCTGGAGTCGAGCTTCCTCGGATTGTTTTTGTTCGGAGAGAAAAAGCTCGGGCGCGTCGGCCACTGGCTCGCTTCTTTTCTGGTTTTTCTGGGTTCGTGGCTTTCGGGATATTTCATCGTCGCGACGGATGCTTGGATGCAGCACCCCACGGGCTACCGGCTGGGCGCCGGCGGCGCTTTCGAACTCGCGAGCTTCTGGGAGCTATTGCTGAACAAATGGGCGCTGTGGCAGTACGCGCATACCATGCTGGGCGCAGTGCAGACCGGATGCTTCGTCATGGCAGCAGTTGGAGCATTTTATTTGCTGACAAAACGGGATGACAATTACGGCCGCACCTTCGTGAAAGCGGGCGTGCTGGTGGGTGCGATTGCAGCGCTACTGCAGCTTTTTCCGACCGGGGACATGCAGGGGGAGCTGGTGGCTGATCATCAGCCGGTAACGCTTGCCGCCATGGAAGGACTTTTCGAATCGCGTGCGGGAGCGCCCCTGGCAATCCTCGGGCAACCCGACGTGGAAAAAGGGAAGCTCGACAATCCATTGGAAGTTCCAGAAATGCTCAGCTTCCTGACATACAGGGAGTGGCGCGCGCACGTAAAAGGCTTGACCGATTTTCCCCGGGCCGAATGGCCGGACCAGATTCCGCTGCTTTACTACAGCTATCACGTGATGGTGGGACTAGGCACGATCTTCATTGCCGCGATGGTGCTGGCGGCACTTCTGCTGTGGCGGGGAACATTGTACGATTCGCGATGGATGCTTTGGACGCTGATGCTCTGTGTGCCGTTGCCCTACATCGCGAACACGGCGGGATGGATGACCGCAGAATTGGGACGCCAGCCGTGGCTGATTTACGGATTGATGCGCACGGCCCAAGGAATCTCGCCGCGCGTGGCGGCAGGAAATGCATGGTTTACGTTGATCGGATTCATGGGGCTGTACATGGTGCTGGGGATCCTTTGGCTATTCCTGTTTTACCGCGAGATTGAACTTGGGCCGGAACCTGGCGCGCATCCGCGCGGCGAAGACTTAGCCATCCTGGCAGCGGAGTGAGGAACGATGGAAACGGTCTGGTTCTGCTCCGTTGCGTTCATGATCGCGATGTACGTCCTGTTGGATGGTTTCGATCTGGGAGCGGGCATAATCCATCTGCGGGTGGCGAAGACGGAGGAAGAGCGGCGGCAGGTTCTGGCGAGCATCGGCCCGGTGTGGGATGGAAACGAAGTGTGGCTGATCGCGGCTGGCGGAACGATGTATTTTGCTTTTCCCGTGCTCTATGCCAGCGGATTCAGTGGCTTCTACCTCCCGCTGATGATCATTTTGTGGCTTCTGATTCTGCGTGGGGCGTCGATTGAATTCCGGAATCACATTAACAGCGCGGTGTGGCATCCCCTTTGGGATTTTCTTTTCTGCGCATCGAGTCTGCTGCTGGCCGTATTCTTCGGAGCGGCGCTGGGCAATGTGGTTCGCGGCGTCCCTCTGGATGCCAGCGGCTATTTCTTTGAGCCGCTATGGACGAATTTCCGTCTGGGGGAAGAAACTGGAATCCTGGACTGGTACACGATTCTCGTCGCCGCGCTGGCGTTGCTCGCGCTGGCGATGCATGGCGGGCTTTGGGTGCAAATGAAAACCGGCGGCGCGGTGAGTTCACGCGCGGGAATACTGGCAGGGCAGGCATGGTGGGGCGTGATTGTATTGACGACGCTGGTGACGGCGGTGACATTCATGGTACAGCCTCAAGTGAAGGAAAACTTCACACGCTGGCCTGCGGGATTCGTTTTCCCACTGCTGGCAGTTTCGGGAATCGCCGGTGTCGCTTTCGAATTGCGAAAGTGCAACGAGAGGCGGGCGTTCCTCGCCTCCAGCGCCTACTTGGCTGGGATGCTGACGAGCGTCGTTTTCGGCGTCTATCCGATGGTGCTGCCCGCACGGAATGCGGCGTACTCGTTGACGGTGACAACCGCCAAAGCGGGTGACTACGGCTTGAAGATCGGGCTGGTCTGGTGGGTTTTGGGGATGATCCTGGCGGCAGCATACTCCTCGTACGTCTACCGTTCCTTCGCAGGCAAAGTAGAAGTTGAGAGAGGATCGGACGGATACGGTGGCTAGGAAGTCGGCCCCGATGAACAGCTGCATCACCTAGGCGTTTTAGCTGCTTGATACAAGAAGCAATTTCCAGATGGACTCAGGCCGATGGCGGGCTTTGTTCTTCGGGGAAGATATCACGCACGAAGGCTCTTCGCGGCCCCCCCGCTTCTGCATTACCTTCAGGTGTGGTTAAGGGAGTCGCGGGGGTTGGAGTATTCTATCGGAAGGCGGTCAGGTGTATATTACCCGTCCGTCGAATTATCAAAGCAAAGTTCAACGTGAGTAGCCAATGAGCCTGGAAATCGTCATCAAGTATTGCACGATTTGAAATTACGAGCCCAAAGCCGTCGGTCTGGCGGAGAAACTTCTGGCTCTGAAAGAGAATGTCAAATCGCTCAGCCTGACGCCTTCAGGCCGGGGCGCATTTGAGGTTGTCGTGAATGGGAAGACACTTCATTCCAAGCTCCGAACCGGCGATTTTCCCGACTTCGACGCAATCTTCAAAGCCGTCAAGTCGATGTGTTGAATTCCGTCCCCACGAAATTCGATTTACGCAATCTCGCCTTTCCATCCAGCGGTTTGTCCGGAGAGTGATGCGTGCCTGGTGGTCGTCGCGGTCTTCAAAACCGTTGCCCCGACACTCCGTGTCGGGGGGTAGGTTCGATTCCTACCCTCTCCGCCAATCTTTCCTGAATCTGAGAGTTTCATCCCTCAACTCTGCGAAGGGAGGTGATTGCGCATGTCACGCGAGCAAATTCGCAAGCTGACTGCACTGTCCTCCTGTGCAGGTTGAGCAGCCAAACTTAGCCAGCAGGCTCTGACGCAGGTTCTGCGCCAGCTACCGATCCTGAAGAGCCGCAATCTCCTGGTTGGCACGGCCACTGGAGACGACGCAGGGGTGTATCGCATCGACCGGAATCGCGCGCTGGTGCAAACGGTGGATTTTTTCACCCCAATCGTCGACGATCCGTTTGCTTATGGACAGATCGCAGCCACAAATGCCTTGTCCGACATTTACGCCATGGGCGGCCGCCCATTGACGGCGCTGAACCTGATGGGAATACCCACGGACTTCGTGCCGCCCCGCATCATAAATCTGATCCTTCGCGGAGGCGCGGCGAAGATCAAGGAAGCAAAGTGCGTTCTGATCGGCGGCCATACAATTCGAAACCCGGAGCCTATTTACGGCCTCGCCGTCACAGGCCTGGTGTCGCCGCGGCGCATGCTGACCAACGCGAAAGCGCGCTCGGGTGACGTGCTGATCCTGACGAAACCGCTAGGCACCGGTATCATCACCACCGGCATCAAGCGCGGCCTAACCAGCCGTTTGCTGGAACGGAAAGTTATCGCCATTATGACAAAGCTCAACAGTGTCGGGGCGGAGCTAGCCGAGAGGGGACTTCTTAAAGCCGCGGTTGATGTGACTGGGTTTGGGCTGCTCGGGCATCTGGGCGGAATGTGTCGCGCCAGCGGCGTTGGAGCCGAGATCGCCGCAGCGGCTGTGCCGGTGATCGACGCGGGAGTCTTCCAACTCATTGCGGCCGCCTGCATCCCCGGCGGCAGCCGCGACAATCTTGCCTTTGCGACCACTTTCACGGAATGGAACGGCGCCACTCCGGCTCAAAAGACTCTCTTGACGGATGCTCAGACCAGCGGCGGCCTCTTACTGAGCGTCCCGCGACGAAATCTGGATGCGGTATTGAAGCATCTGCAGCGGGATCGCGCACTCTGCGCCGCCGTTATCGGCCGGATCGTGCGGTCGAGCAAACCGAAGATCAGAGTGATGGCATGATGCGTCCCGGACTGCGTGGCATTCCTTCAGTAGACAAACTGGCGCTGGCCCTGGGCGATTCGGGATTGCCTCATCCAACCGTCGTAGCAACAATCCGGCGGGAGCTGGCTGCACTGCGCAAACACGGATCAATACCCGCCTTCGAAGACATCCTCTCGCACTTGCGTTCTGCGTTGGGCGACGTGCGCGCATCTCGCATCCAGCCTGTCATCAATGGCACCGGCATCCTCATTCACACCAACTTTGGCCGCGCGCCGCTGGGTCCCGCTGTAATGGAAGCGGTGTCCCGAATCGCGTTGCAATACAACAACCTTGAATACGGACTCTCGGAGGGAGGGCGTGGAAAGCGCGCAGGGTATCTGGAACAGAATCTCGCGCTATTGTGCGGCGCGGAAGCCGCCACGGTGGTGAACAATAATGCGAGCGCCCTGGTTCTGATTCTTCGCCATTTCTGTAGAGATGAAGCTCCTGGCGCGGCCGGGGATAAGGATCAGCGAAATCGGCTGCACAGGAATCACGTCGTGATTTCACGCGGGGAACTGATTCAGATCGGCGGTGGCTTCCGGATTCCGGAAATCCTTGAAGCCAGCGGGGCACAACTGCGCGAGGTCGGTACGACCAACAAGACTTCCCTCGGTGATTTTGCTCGCGCGATCACCCGCAAGACCGCGCTGATCTTGAAAGTGCATCGGAGCAACTTCTTTATGGATGGCTTTGTCGATTCTCCGTCCACCGAAGCCATCTCAAAGCTGGCGCGCAGTAAGAGAGTTCCGTTCGCCGAGGACTTGGGCAGTGGCGCGGTGATTCAAACTCAATCCGTCCCTGGCCTGGAACACGAGCCAACGCCTGCGGAGGTGTTGCACAAAGGGGTGGATTTGGTCTGCTTCAGCGGCGACAAGTTGCTCGGCGGCCCGCAATCCGGGATTATTGCCGGGAAAGAAAGGTTGGTGTCTGCGCTTAAGCGCGAACCGCTGTTTCGCGCACTGCGCTGTGACAAGCTGATTCTGGCTGCGCTCGAGGCAACGGTGGACATCTACTTACGTAATTCGAGCGGCCTTCCGAACGGAAACGAACCTCACGATTCGGCGAGTAACTGTGAGATTCCCCTGCTCGCAATGCTGCACACATCGAACGAGGAACTGCAGGCGCGCGCCGGGAAGATCATAGCGGCGCTCGATGGGTTGCCGCTCACCGCGGCAATAGGCAGAGGACGCGCTCAAATTGGAGGCGGCGCGCTGCCTCGCTCGACCGTCCAATCCACGACGCTCGAAATAACTCACGAAAAACTCAAGCCGCAGCAATTGGCCGCACGGCTGCGTTCGCATACGCCGCCGATTGTCGGGTACATTGAACGAGACCGGCTCAAACTCGACCTGCGAACCGTGTTCGCAGGTCAGGACGCTGAAATTGTCGCGGCGCTCCGCGGCGCGCTATGACGCAAGCAAGACGAAACTAGCCGCGAATTGCAGCGGTACGTACGGGCTTCCGATGGCTGAGCCTCGACACTACATCGTCGCCACTGCTGGTCACGTGGATCACGGAAAGAGTGCGCTGGTCAAAGCACTGACCGGTACGGATCCCGACCGTCTGCCAGATGAGAAAGCGCGAGGGATCACCATCGACCTCGGCTTCGCACACCTGGAACTTCCCGCCGCCGTGCCGGGAAACTCGTCCTTCCTGCTTGGAATTGTTGACGTACCCGGCCACGAAGACTTCGTCAAGAACATGGTCGCGGGTGTCGGCTCAATTGATTTGGCGCTGTTTGTGGTGGCAGCCGACGACGGATGGATGCCGCAGACTGAGGAGCACCTGCAAATTCTCGCGTACCTGGGGGTCAGCCGCGCCGTGGTTGCACTGACCAAAATCGATTTGGCGGGGGATGAGCCGGGTGTCAGCCACAAAATTCGGGAAAAGTTGAGGGGCACCCCTTTTGCTGGCGCGCCAATTATTCCCACCTCCGTTTTAAGCGGCCGGGGGCTCGACGAATTGAAAGACGCCCTCGCAAAAGTTCTAGCGGATACGGCTCCGCCTCCGGACATTCGAAAACCACGCTTACCGGTTGATCGCGTCTTCAAACTGCAGGGCATTGGCACAGTCGTCACCGGCACTTTGACGGGAGGCGCATTGCGCCGCGGCCAAACTGTGGCGATCCAGCCGTCTGGGAAGAAAGCGCGGGTACGCACGATTCAGTCTCACAATCGCGACGTTGACGTGAGTGGTCCAGGCAGGCGAACGGCTCTAAATCTGCCCGACTTGAACGCGCCCGGGGACATTCAAAGGGGGGACACGGTAACGCTGGAAGTGTTTGGCGAGCCGAGTGCGATCGTCGACGTGCGATTGGAAATGTCGCCGAGAGCGGTCCGTTCGCTGAAAGACGGTTCCCGTGTGCGGATCCATCACGGCAGCTGTAATGTAGCCGCGCTAGTGGCATTTTACGAGAGCAAGGATTTGGCGGCCGGAGAGCACGCCCTCGCGCAGTTGCGCTTCGAGAAACCCTCCTTCGTTTTCGCCGGCGATCGATTCATTGTGCGCGACTGGCCCGAGCAAAACACATTGGCGGGTGGGATCGTACTCGATCCAGACGCTAGCCGCCGATTCTTCCGCAGTGCAGCCCGGTTCCGGTATCTCAACGAGCGTGGAAAATCTCCCGAGGACGTTGTGAACTTTGTCACCTCACAACTCATGCGCGACGGCGGGGGACGACGGTCACAATTGTTGTTGAAGTCGCGATTTAGCGCCGATGCTATTTCCGGCGCGGTCTCGCGGGCCGCAGCAGAAGGTAGGGTCGTTGTCCGCGGAGAATATGTTTTTGAACCCGCCAAATGGCAGGTGTGGCGTAGCCGTGCAGTCGATGCGATTGACAGGCAGCATCGAACGCATCCCGAACAGATGGGGCTGTCACTCACGGATTTGCGGACTACTCTCAAAGCCGAACTGCGGGACGAGGGCCTCTTCAACACACTCGTGGAAGATTTGTACGCAAGCGATTTTGTCCGCGTTGGCGCCGCGATTCGCAGGGCAACGCATCGCCCCGCTTTGCCGGCGCAGCTTCAGGCGGCCGGCGCGAAACTGCGTTCTACTCTGGCGGCCAAACCGTTCGATCCCCCCTCGCGCAAGGAGCTCGCGCCGGACCCCGTCTCACAGCAGGCGTTGCGGTTCTTGATTGCGACCGGTGAGGCTGTGGAGATCAACATGGAAGTGCTGATGACCGCGGAGAACGTCGGGCGGGCCACCGAGCTGATCCGTCAATTCATCCGCGACCATGGCCCAGCGACGGTGAGCGAGCTGCGGCAAACACTGGGCAGCAGCCGGCGTGTTATCGTCCCGTTACTGGAGCGGCTCGACCGCGATGGAGTTACGCTGCGTCAGGATGATAGGCGCGCGCTAAGCAAAATGTCGAAAAGTTAAGAAAGTGGAGCAACCGGGCGGGACCGCTTTGCCCTTCGCCGTCCTGCACCTACAACACCTACAAAGGAGACGCTATGAAGCTGCGTATTCACGGGAACTCCATCCGCTTCCGGATCACGCAAAGCGAAATGGCCGCGTTAGTGGACGGGGTAAGGCTGGAAGACTCCGTGCAATTTGGACCCGCTCAGACCGAAATGCTCAGCTATGCCGTGGAAATATCGCCTCAATGTTCGGAAGTTCGCGCTTTGTACTCCCAAGGAGTGATTCAAGTCGTTCTCCCTGTGAACTTGGCTCGGGCCTTGGCAGGCACAGACCAGGTTGGGATAGAACATGTCCAGCCGGTTGCTGGGGGCGCGGCATTGAAAATCGTTCTGGAAAAGGACTTCCAATGTTTTCATCCCAGGGCAGGCGAAAATGAGAGCGACAGTTTTCCGAACCCCAAACCGAATCAGCAGGCGGCTAAGGGTTGAAGGTCAACGGCAAAGGCGAACTTATACTTTGTGGCGGAGTCTCGAGTGCAGGCCGCATTTCTCGATAAGCGAAACGGCCCGAATCCGGCCAAAACGATTGCACCACCGGCACCCGGTATTCATCCAACCGTAGTGGTTCGAATTTCGACCGACAAAAGGGAGGCGCCATGAACCGTCGTGACTTTCTTCGGTCCGCGAGCATCGTTTCCGCGGGACTGGCCATTCCAGGGACGGAGCGCTTGTTTGCAGACGAGGCACCGCCAACCGGTTGGCGCACGTTCGAAGTGACCACAAACGTCGAGGTCCTGAATCCTTCTGGCGCGACGCGCATATGGCTGCCCGTACCGCTCACCAGGACGACGCCCTTCCAAAGGACGCTCGCGAATAAATTTACCGCCGAAGGTGGCGCCGCGAAGCTCATCGAAAGCAAAACGGACGCGCTCGGAATCGTCACCGCGGAATTTCCGGCCGGCGTGAAGCCCACGCTCACGCTGAAGAGCCGTGTCGCGACAAGAAACATTGCCGTCGATTTCTCCGCGCCCGCCAATGTTCCAAAAGTGAATCGCACCGAACTCGATCATTATCTGCGGCCGACGCGGCTCTTGCCGACCGATGGCATCGTAAAGGACACGGCAGCCGAGGTCACTAGAGGCGCGACGACCGACGTCCAGAAAGCGCGCGCAATCTACGAGTGGATTGTCGAGAACACATTCCGCGATCCGAAGACGCGCGGCTGTGGCGTTGGCGATATCCGCTTCATGCTCGAGTCCAGAGATCTGGGAGGCAAGTGCGCCGATCTCAACGCGCTCTACGTGGGCCTGGCGCGGGCCTCGGGACTCCCCGCTTGTGACGCCTACGGCATTCGCGTGGGCAAATCGGAACTGGGGTATAAGAGCCTTGGTGCCTCGTCCGAAAACGTTACGAAGGCGCAGCATTGCCGCGCTGAGGTGTACCTCAACGCCTGCGGATGGGTCCCTGTCGATCCCGCGGACGTTCGAAAGGTCGTCCTCGAAGAACCGCCGGGAAACAGGCCGCTGGACGACGACATGGTGAAGAAAGCGCGCGCGCGGCTATTCGGTTCCTGGGAAATGAATTGGATGGCCTACAACTTCGGGCATGATGTCGCGCTGCCGGGGTCCACCGGCAACCCCATAGGCTTTCTCATGTACCCGCAAGCGGAAACTGCGGGCGGCCGTCTGGACAGCCTCGATCCCGACAACTTCAAATACGAAATCACCTCAAAGGAACTCACGTCCGCAACCGGCTAATGGCAAGCCAGAGAGCGCGCGGTTGGCGGGTCCACGGGAGTCACGTCTTTAGTCAATCCATCGTCGCTCTCGATTTCAGGCCACGGCCCGGTTGACATGCCATATGGGAATCCGTATGATCGCGTCCAGTTTCGGCGGAAACTTCACGGGGAGACGCTTATGTCTGAGGGCATCAAGCCTGGGTACCCTGGCGCATATCATTCCAAAGTCCCTCAATTCAGTCATCGTGATTCTTCCCTTGCCCTGAATCTTGCATCCACTTTGAAAATCAATGGATCCGATTTCTCTTTTCTAGCATCTCAGCTTTTATGATGCGTGGCGCGGCGCATTCAATCGCCGCTCGCAGCGTTCGTGAATTGAGCTACATGGCCTTCTACTAGAATCGCAGCGGGGAGGTTCCAGCTATGGAAACCAATCGCAGGACGTTCCTGAAGGTTGCAACCCTTGGTGGCGCGGCGGCTACAGTCTTTGGCTTTGACCTGAAGCCCGCATATGCGCAGCTCCGCGAGCTGAAGATCGCGCGTGCGAACGAAACGCGTTCGACATGTCCTTATTGCGCGGTAGGTTGCGGCGTCATCATCTACACGCTCGGCGACAAGGCTAAGAATGTCACTCCTCAGGTGATCCACGTCGAAGGCGATCCCGATCACCCCACCAATCGCGGAACTCTTTGCCCCAAGGGCTCTTCGCTCGAACAGGACATGCTGAACCCGCGACGGCTCACCAAGCCGCAAGTCCGGCGCCCGGGTGCGACGCAGTGGGAGGATATCTCCTGGGATAGCGCGCTGAACGAGATTGCGCGCTGGACCAAGAAGACACGCGACGATACGTTCGTGGAGAAGGACGCCAGCGGGCACACGGTGAACCGATGCGAAGGCATTTCGTTCATCGGCGGCTGCACTGACACAAACGAGTTCAATTATCTGGTCGTCAAGACCATGCGCAGCCTGGGGGTCTGCTACCTGGAAAACCAGGCCCGTGTTTGACACGGCCCCACGGTCTCAAGTTTGGGACCAACATTCGGACGCGGGGCGATGACCAATGGCTGGGTCGACATCAAGAACACCGACATGATGTTGATCATGGGCGGGAATCCGGCCGAGAACCATCCCTGCGGATTCAAGTGGGCGATGGAGGCCAAGCGCAACCGCAACGCCAAGCTGATTTCCGTAGACCCGCGATTCACGCGCACTTCTGCCACCGCCGACCTTTTCTTACAAATTCGCGCCGGCACGGACATTGCGTTCCTTGGCGGGGTGATCCGCTACGCACTCGAAAATAACCGGATCGCGCGCGATTATCTGGTGAACTACACGAACGCCGCGTTCGTCGTCAAGGAAGGATTCAAACTGCCCGAGGACGGACTGTACTCCGGGTTTGATTCCGCAGGTGGGACCTACGCCGACAAGTCGACCTGGAATTATCAGGCGGTCACAGGCTCCAGTGGTAGTGCACCCGAACCCGCGTCCGGCAAGCCAAATGGACCAGCGCCGCCACCCTCTCTTCCTCCCAATGTTGCCTACGACCCGACGCTCCAAAATCCGCACTGCGTGTTCCAACTGCTGAAACAGCAGTATTCGCGGTACACGCCGGAGATGGTCGAGCGGATTACCGGCATTCCAAAGGATCAATTTCTTCGCGCTGCCGACCTTTTCACGTCCGTTCGCAAGGATGGAGACATGAAGAAGGCGGCGACGATTATTTACGCCGTCGGCTGGACGCAGCATACCTTTGGGACGCAAATCATCCGCACGGCGGCAATGTTACAGCTCCTGATGGGAAATGTCGGGCGTGCCGGTGGCGGCGTGAATGCGCTGCGTGGTCATTCGAATATTCAGGGTGCCACGGACATGGCCGGGTTATACGATAGCCTGCCCGGGTATCTGAAAGCGCCTGTTCCCGCCGATAGCGATTTGGCGACGTTTCTGAAGCGCACCACACCGACAGCGTCGAAACCTGCAGCATGGGATTCGTGGAACTATTACTCGAACACGCCGAAATTCTTCGTTTCGTTGCTGAAGTCGCTGTATGGCGCAGCAGCCACGAAGGAGAACGACTTCGCCTTCCACTATCTGCCGAAGGTCGACCGCGATTACTCCTGGACCCACATCTGGGACGACATGTACAACGGCAAGGTCAAGGGCATGATCGCCTTCGGAATGAATGGCGTGATGGTCGGGCCGGACACGAACAAGAATATCAATGCGCTCAAGAAGGCCGACTGGCTGGTCGTGGGGGAGATTTACCAGGATGAGACCAGCGAATTCTGGCGCGCGCCAGGCATCACCGAAGAAGAAATGAAGAACATCAAGACCACGGTCTATCGCTTGCCGTGCGCCGGCTTTGCCGAAAAAGACGGCAGCATGACGAACTCGGCGCGCTGGGTGACATGGAAATATGCCGCGGTTCCGCCTCCGGGAGACGCTCGGCTCGATCAAGACATCCTCGCGCAGATTTTCCTGCGCGTTCGTGATCTGTACAAGAAAGAGGGCGGGAAATTCCCCGACGCAATTCTGAATCTTACCTGGGCGTATGCTGATCCGGCTCACCCGCCACTCAGCCAACTGGCCATGGAAATCAACGGGAAAGCGATAGCGGACCTGAAGGATGAAGCGACGGGTCAAGTAATCAAAGCTGGGCAGCAGCTGCCCGGATTTGCGTGGCTGAAAGACGATGGGACAACCAGTTGTGGCAACTGGATCTATTCCGGTTGCTGGACGGAGGCGGGGTCTCAGATCCAAAGGCGAGGCACGGAAGACCCCTCGAACCTGGGGGTTTTTCCGAATTTCTCGTGGTCGTGGCCGGCGAATCGGCGCGTTCTCTACAACCGTGCATCGTGCGACCCTGAAGGAAAACCCTGGGACCCAGAGCGCCCCCAGGTTTGGTGGCTCGAGGCGACGGGGAAATGGGTCGGCAATGACGTGCCTGACTTCAAAGCTGATTCGAATCCCAAAGACCACATGGGTCCGTTCATCATGAACCCGGAAGGCGTGGGACGATTGTTCGCTCCGATCGGTGTCCTGGCGGACGGGCCGTTCCCGGAGCACTACGAACCGATTGAAAGCCCAATCAAGAATCCCCTGCACCCCAACCAGTCGAACAATCCCCTGGTGAAGAAATTTAATACACCTTACGACAAGTTTGGGACGCCGGAGGAGTACAGCATCGTCTGCACCACGTACCGACTGACCGAACACTATCACTATTGGACGAAAAACAATCCGATGAACGTCCAGCTGATCCCGGAACCGTTCGTGGAAATTCCGGTCGAGTTGGCGGACGAAAAAGGAATTCGCGGGGCCGACAAGATCAAGGTCATCAGCGCGCGAGGAACTTACATCGCCAAGGCGTTTGTCACTCGGCGGCTGAGGCCGATGATGATCGACGGCAAGAAGGTCTATCAGATTGGGTTGCCGATTCATCAAGGCTTCCGCGGTATAGGCGAGGACGAAGGAAGAAACGCGCGCACGCCGGCGAATTTGCTGACGCCTGCTGTGACCGATCCGAACGCCCACACCCCCGAATCCAAGGGCTTCCTAGTAAAAATCGAGAAGGCGTAGGGAGCGGACGATGAGCCAGGCGTCAACAGAAATAGTCCGGATTTCAGGACACGCTGGGACCGTTCCCGGTGTGGGGTTGAACCGCGAGTTTCAGGTCTGCAAGTTGGTCGATACGACCACCTGCATTGGCTGCAAAGCATGTGAAGTGGCTTGCCTGGAATGGAATGGGTATACCTTTAGCGAAACCACTTTTAACAACACCTACCAGACGATGCCCGAAACGGCATGGAACTACTGGAATCTGATCAAATTTAACGAGCACGAGCGTGAAGACGGAACCTTGCAGCTCCTGATGCGCAAGGACCAGTGCATGCATTGCGAGGAGCCTGGATGCCTGGTCGCGTGTCCGGCCGATGGCGCCATCATCCAGTACGCCAACGGCATTGTGGACTTCCAACAAGACAAGTGCATTGGCTGCGGCTATTGCATGAGTGGTTGCCCCTTCAACATTCCGAAGTTCAGTCCGACGGCCCGCAAAGTTTTCAAGTGCACGCTGTGCGTGGACCGCGTCACGCAGGGCTTGGAGCCGGCGTGCATCAAGTCCTGCCCGACCGGCTGCTTGCACTTCGGCACGAAACTCGAAATGAAAGAGCTGGGCGAGACTCGCGCGACTCAGCTTCGCGATAATTCCGGCTTTGCCAACGCGGGAGTGTACGACCCCGCTGGAGTTGGCGGGACGCACGTCATCTACGTGCTTCACGACACGACCAATCCGGAAGCCTACGGCGGGTTGCCAAAGGACCCGCGTATTCCCTGGACCGTCAAACTTTGGAAGACGCCGCTGAAGTGGCTGGGGAATCTCGCCATCATAGGCGGCGTAGTGGGCGTCTTCGCTCATTACCTGCGCTTCGGACCGAAGATCGTTCCGCCTGACGAAGAGGCCCCCTCACAAGGAGGAGCGCTCCGGCAAGGAAGCGCGCCGCAAGGAGGAAGCAAGCCATGAGCGCCACCCCGATTCTTCCGAACGGGCGGGTTCTCCGTTACTCGTTTCACGAGCGGCTCGTCCACTGGCTGGCGGCCGCTTCGTACATCTATCTCATGCTGACGGGACTGGCATTCTGGTCCCCCTGGTTGTTCTGGATCGCAGTACTCTTCGGCGGCGCTACCGTTTCCCGTGAACTACACCCCTGGGCAGGCTTGATCTTCGTGGTCGGGACGCTGATGATGTATCGGATGTGGGGCAGGCAGATGGGCGAGACGGAATCGGACAAGGCGTTCTGGGCCGCGGTTCCGCACTACATTCGGAACGAAGACGAGCAGGTTCCGTCCGCCGACCGGTTCAACGCCGGCCAGAAACTCCTGTTCTGGGGATTTTTCTGGTGCGGAATCCTCTTGCTGCTCTCCGGTCTGATCCTTTGGTTCACCCATCTGGTCCCCTGGAATCTTCGTTATCTGCGCTATTTTGCTGTGATCGTCCATCCGGCGGCAGCGCTGCTCACGATCGGACTGTTTATCATTCACGTCTACATGGGTACCGCGATGGAGCGCGGCGCTTTCGGTTCGGTCATTCGCGGCGACGTCTCTGTCGGCTGGGCGAAAAGGTACCATCGCGTCTGGTATGAGCACTTGCTTCGGGATGCTGCGGCGAGGAAATGAAAAACGGAAAGTGGGATGTACGCATCAGGCGTGCCAGTGAATTGGCGGCTGTTCACCCGTTCGCCGCGGAAGGTCTGCGTTTTTATGAGCAACTCGCCCGATTTCAAAAGTCGCTGTACTCTGAGATTGAATCGGCTTGCGGCCGCTCGAAAATGCCCCGGGCGGCTGGCGCTCTGCGACAGGAATTCGACCCATTTCTACTTCTTCCGCGATTCTCTCCCTTTTTGTCCCTGATTGAACAAATCGCTCCGCCGCCTCTTTCACGGTCTGCGCGCGAGCTTGGTGTCCAGTCCGGCAGCCAATGGCAGGAGATACTGGCGAAGTTCTGGGATGCGGGTCTCGGACCGGAGGTGAATCTCGATCCGGCCGGAGCCCTGCTCTCATGGATTTTCTTGCAACCGTACGCCGAATATCTTGCAGATTACACCGAGTGGACGGCGCCGAGCGGCACACCTTCTGTTTGCCCGCTCTGCGGCGGCAAACCTCAAGTGGGCGCGTTGCGGCCGGAGGGTGACGGCGGGAAGCGCTCGCTCATCTGCTCGCTGTGTGGCACGGAGTGGGCGTATCGCCGGATGGTGTGCCCCGCGTGCGGCGAGGAGGACGTGCACAAGCTCTCCGTTTACACCGCGAAAGAGTTCAGTCACGTGCGTGTCGAAGCGTGCGAGGCTTGCCACAGCTATATCAAAACAGTTGATCTAACCAAGGATGGGCACGCCGTGCCTGTAGTGGACGAACTGGCAACGATTCCTCTGAATCTCTGGGCCACCGAACACGGCTACCTAAAGCTCCAGAGCAATTTCCTGGGAATCTAGCGGCCAGAGAGTCAGAATAAGCGCCCACACGAAAAACGCAAATGATTCTCACACGCGCGTTATAGACCACCGTTATCCGGTCCATAGCGCCGTGATCATTCTCCCTGGCAACACACCCCACTTCCACTGGGCGAAATCCGGCGAGTACGTCACGCAAGTAACCGCGATGGGCCGCTGGGACTGGAATACCTCAGCGCGAAAGATGATCCGCGAAACAACAATTTGTAGGAGGACTTCCACCCACCTCAAGAAAGGCGGATGGCCAACCCGGTAAACCAGAGAGTGTCACAGCGCGGCCAAAGGAGAAACGACAATGGCGACGACAAAACACGCGGCGGTGCCGAGCCTGATAAAGGCGGTTCGGATCGCGCAGTACGGCGGCTCCGAACAACTGAAATACGAGGAGGCACCACCGCCGGAGATCGGCCCGGGCCACGTGCTGGCGAAGGTGCGCTACGCGGGCGTGAACCCGATCGACTGGAAAATCCGCGAGGGCTACATGAAACAGGTTCGCCCGGCGAACTTTCCGCTCACGCTCGGGCTCGATTTCGCGGGAGAGATCGTGGCGGGTGGCGGCGACTCGGGCCATTTCCGGACAGGCGAGCGGGTGTTCGGGTTCGGCGAAGGGACATATGCGGAGTTCACAGTAGCGGCGATTACGGACATCGCGGCGATTCCGGGGAAAATGGAGTTCCCGGTGGCGGCGGCGCTGCCCACGTCGGGGCTGACGGCCCTGCAGGCAATTCGCGATTATGTGCAGCCGAAGCCGGGAGCCCGGATTCTGATCCACGGCGCGGCGGGCGCCGTAGGCTCGTTTGCAACCCAGATCGCCAAGCTCTGGGGCGCGCAGGTGATCGGGACGGCTTCGGGCGAAGACATCGTGTACCTGCGCTCGCTAGGCCACGTGCAGGTGGTGGACTACAAGCAGGAGCGGTTTGAAACCGTGGGTCAGGTGGACGCGGTGCTGGACCTGGTCGGCGGCGAGACGGCGACGCGCTCCTTCGCTTTGGTGAAAAAGGGCGGCGCGTTGGTTTCGACGGTGGGCGGGGCGAACGCGGAGCTGGCGGCACGGGCGGGGATTCGCGGCGTGAATATGGGGCAAAAGCGAAGCGCCGCGGACCTGTCAGAGCTGGCGGGCTTCGTGGAACGCGGCGACGTCAAGCCACGGATGGGCGAGGTGTTTCGGTTGGAGCAGGCGCGTGAGGCACAGGACGCGAACCAGCAAGGTCGCGCAAAGGGCAAAATCCTGCTAAAGGTCGCGTAAGCACCGACCATCACAAGGGCTCGCGAGCTTAGCGTCACGAATCCCGCGAGGCCAACGGCCGGAAAGTCATTCCGCTAAAGCATTTAGCTTCTTGCCAAATTGAGGCCTCAAGATGAACGATCCACGGAAGAAGGAACAGTATTCTGAAGTGCGAGATCAGCAGATCCGTCCGGCGCTGGATCGGCATTGGGCGGCGTCCGACGCCAACGATTTTGAAACGGAGCACCGCATCTATCACGAGGACGCGGTGCTCGAATACCCGCAGTCAGGCGAGCGAACCCGCGGTCGACGCAACATACAGAACCAACGCGCCAGTCAGGCGAGCAAAAAGCGGTTTACCGTCCGACGAATCATTGGTGGCGGCGATCTTTGGGTCACCGAATTCATCCTGACATACGACGGCAAGCCGTCCTACACCGTGAGCATCATGGAGTTCAGGGGCGACAAGGTTGCGCGGGAAACACAGTACTTTGCGGATCCATTCGTGGCTCCCGCATCGCGCGCTCAATGGGTCGAACGGATGGACGCATAATCTCGAGGCGCGAGAATTCGCTGACGACACCGCCATTTTCGGCTTGCGGCGTAATTGTCGAGAACGGAGATTAACGCCAGAGACCGCTAAGTCCTGATGAACGCAGTTACCCGAGAAGTCGAACTTTGTGATATGGGGTATCGTCATTGCACATTCTCCGACGGAGGGACAAGACGTGGATTGGAAACGGTTGGTCCAGTTTGCGCTGTTGGGCAGCAGTGATTTGGAACAATATGGCATCCTGCTGGCACGCGTTTTGCTCGGGCTGTTCTTCGCCATCTCCGGGGCAAACAAATTGTTTGTCGCGGGCGGCACGAAACCTGTTTACGAAACGCTCGTTAAATCCAAAGTCCCGTTTCCCCACCCGATGGCTTATTTCGTGTCGGGTGTCGAGTTCGTCGGCGGATCCTTGGTGACCGTGGGTTTTCTTTCGAGCCCGGCCTGCGTGGCTTTAGCGATCGATATGACTGTCGCCACCCTGACCAGCGCGCTTTCCACCCTGCCTAAAGGACTTTCGCCCCTTACCTGGCTCGACGATTTTCTCTATCTTCCGGAAGTCCTGTACGTGATCTTCTTTATCTGGCTGCTCTGCTCTGGACCGGGAAAGTTCAGCGTCGATTACTGGCTCGCCGGCAAGTTGCTGGGGTGATCGGTCGACGAAGCATTATTTTGCGAATGGACAGCACGAAAGGAAAATCGGAGATGAAAAAGGGTCCGCGCGGAATCAACCCCGCTTCGAAGCCGAGTGGCGATGGTTGTATGGAATGCCTGGCGTCACCGAAAGGTTGGTGGTTTCACCTCCGGCGGTGCGCGGAGTGTGGGCACATCGGTTGCTGCGACAGTTCTCCGAGCCAGCATGCATCCAAGCATGCGGCAGCGACAGGGCATCCGATCATTGCCAGCTTCGAGCCGGGTGAGGATTGGTTCTACGATTACGAGAAGCAGGACATGATCAAGGGCGTGGAATTGCTCCCGCCGCATTCGCATCCCAAGAATCAACCCGTTCCCGGACCGACAGGAAGGGTGCCGGCCAACTGGGAATCGCTGCTGCACTAGCTGGCGTCGATCGACTTTTTATGAATGGGAGCGGGACTCGGGACAGCGTATTTGTGATGAGCACCGCATCGAAAGGAGCCATCAATGAACGCGGTACAAGTCGAACAGAAGAGCTATGAGATGCCCCCGCGCGAGGGGATCAGCATCGCGCATTTTCTCACCGTCGCCGACGTCGAGCGATCGGCTCGCTACTACGAAAAGGTCTTCGGTGCTCGCATTCTGACCATGGGCGACGGCAACGCACCTCCATACCTTCAGCTTGCGAATATCTGGATGATTCTCAACGTTGGGGGCGGGCCGACTCCGGATAAGCCGACGGTGACGCTCAGCGTCCCCGACCCGAATCACATCAACAGCTTTATGAATTTCCGCGTTGCGGATATTCAAGCGTGCTACGAATTGTGGAAAAGTCGAGGAGCCGAGTTCCTCACGGAACCGATTGCCAAGTACGGCGAGATTCGCTGCTACGTCCGAGATCCTGACGGTTACATTATCGAGGTCGGACAGAGCACCGATCTCAAGTACGGTTAGCGCTCGGTTCGGATGGGATTCGGATTTAAACGGCTGCGGATGTTCTCTTGAGGCCTTCCGGCTGCAGTGTGATCGAGCCAGTACTTTGGTCTTGATCGATCCGTTCGTCCAACGGATTGGTCGTCGGGCATCTGCCAATTTTGCCTTGAACAATCACACCTCTGCCATCGAAAGGAGTATCAAATGGACGGCACAAATGGACAGAAAGAGACCACGCGCGTGACCGCCCCTGTCGCATCGAGCACGCTTAATGTGAACGTTTTTACGGCCCCGGGAAAGACAATGGTCGGCGAGCGGCCAAAGCCTTTCGGCGAAGCGCTCGGCTTTGACCCGATCACGTCGACCTTAATCTTCGGCGAGTACGACGCGGTGCTGGTGGACGCAATGGGGACAGTGGCTGAGGCCGAGGCTCTCGGGCATTGGGTGGCTCTGCACAACCGCAACCTGGAGACCATCTATATAACGCACGCCCATTTCGACCACTTCTACGGTCTGAGCATTCTGCTCGAGCGTTTCCCGGGCGCTCGGGCGATCGCAACGCCCAAGACGGTGAACGCCATGCAGATGTCTTTCTCTCCCACAGTGGAGCGGTTGGCCCGCCGGCTCTTTCCTGGGCAAGTGCCCACCAAGTTGGTTCCACCTGTGCCCTATGAGCACAACACGTTCACTCTCGAGGGCCACGAATTGCGCATCATCGAGCAGGGCCGCACCGATAGTCCCGATTCGACGTCTCTATACGTTCCGTCGATCGGCCTGATCGTCGCTGGCGACGTTGTGTACAACCAATGCCGCATGTACGTCGGCGACACCACCCCCGAGAGCCGAAAGAATTGGATTGCGGCGCTGGACCGGTTAGCGGCGCTGAACCCGGCGATTGTTGTCGCCGGTCACAAGAAGCCTGGCGCGCCCGACTCTCCCTCAACGATCCAAGACACCAAGCGTTACCTGCAGGACTTCGACCGGCTGCAGAAAGCCGCGAAATCCGACCAGGACCTGTTCGATCAGATGACGGAGCTGTACCCGCATTGGGTAGCCAATCAGTCGTGGTTGATGTTCGGATTCCCGCAGCCATAACCTACATAAACCGCTGATGCGAATGTTTCCTCGCGCATGATGGAGGGTTGCCCGTAGTTGGAAAGCCGGAAGCGTGCGACGTTCCCGTCAGATGGTCGTGCCGGACTGGAGTCTGTCATACCTGCATGACTGGTCTGATTACCGGATCGGTTATTTATCACCCTGAGCCGTTGGAGAGACCCGCTGCCGGGAACGTGCTCGTATGCTGCTCCCAGCCAACCGCGGGAGTCACTCTGGATCTTTGAGAGAAACGGGAGGAGTCGAATCATGCGTCCTGATATTCTGCCTGGAGCCATTTTCCCCGACTACGAACTGCCGGATCACGCGGCCACACCGCGCAAACTCAGCGAACTCCAGGGCGACGATCCGCTGATCCTTACGCTGGCGCGCGGCCACTACTGCCCGAAGGAGCACCAGCAGCATCTGGAACTCGCCGCGTTCTACCCGAAGATCGCCGTGGCGTACACCCAAATCGCCACGATCTCCACCGACGATCACCACACGATTCAGGAGTTTCGTGCGTCGGTCGGCGCCCAGTGGCCCTTCCTCTCCGACCCTGACCGAAAGGTTCAGAAAGACCTCGACATCCAGGAGTACACAGACCCCGACAACAATCCGATGATTCCGCACACGCTCGTGCTCAAGCCGGGCCTCGTGATCCACAGCATCTACAATGGCTACTGGTTTTGGGGCCGCCCGTCCGTCACCGACCTCTGGCACGATTTGCGCGCGGTGACGAGCGAAATCCGTCCCGACTGGGACCTGAGCAGCCCTGGACTCCGCGAGGCATGGAACGCGGGCGACCTATCGCGCTTCCACGGGTGGAACAAGCGTGGCGCCGCGAAGGCGCCTTCGGCAGGACAGAAAGTGTAACGATGACCACCGGCGATGAACCCTGCCCTCCGGGCAGGCGGCTTTCTTCAGGCAAACGCAATTCTAGACTGCTGAACGGAGGAATCATGAGCATCGCAGCTGGCGCCTCTCTCATCCAGCCCGAACCGGGACTTCTCGGACAAACTGTCGTCGTGATCGGCGGCAGCGCCGGCATCGGACTCGAAACGGCCCGGCGAGCGCACGCTGAGGGAGCCAAGCTGATTCTCGCGGCGCGCAACCCGGAACACCTGGAACATGCGTCACGCCAACTCGGCACGCTAAGCACCGCGGCGTTCGACGCCACCAACTTCGATCAACTCAAAAAATTCTTCGACGGACTCCCGGCACCGATCGACCACGTGCTGGTTACCGGTCCCGGTCCCTACTATTCACCGCTGGCGGAACTCGAGATCGAAAAGGCGCGCCGCGATGTCGAAGCCCATCTGTTTCTTCCGATGCAAGTTGCTCGGTACGCCGCAAAGAAAATTCGCCCGGGAGGTACGCTCCTCTTTATAGGGGGCACGGGCGGTCGCCGGCCTGCCGCGGGTGCGCTTATCGCGGCGCTGACCGCCGCGATGCCTGCCCTTACCAAGGCGCTTGCCCTCGAGATCGCGCCGGTCCGCGTCAACCTTATCGCCGCCGGCTTCGTCGATACTCCGCTTTCAGCATCGCTGCTCGGCGATCAGTTGGACGCGCGGCGCGAGCAACTCCGCGCGACACTCCCGATCCGCCGCGTGGTCGGCCCAGTGGACGTCGCCGCTTTGGCCGTCCACCTCATGACCAACACAGCCCTAACCGGCGCAACCTACGACATAGACGGCGGCCAGCAGCTTGTCGAGGGGTGAGCCCGGGCGGCTTGGGAATTCAGCCGAGTTCTCTGAAGGAATTGGCAACAGTACTGGTAACAGTTGGTGGAATTCAGCGATTTATAAGGGCTTTTGCTAGTTTGGCTGGGAGGCCTGGACTCGAACCAGGATAATCAGAGTCAGAGTCTGATGTACTGCCGATTGTACGACCTCCCAGCCGGGGAGACGCAAGAAATGGGCCGTGGCGAACCGGAGATTGGTCCCGGTCTCACGACCCAGAGTTCTTACTTTAGACAGGAAATGTCCCCTCGTCAACCGCGCGTCGCCGCTCCATTGATGATGTGCATAAGACTTTTGCTCTTGAGCTGGGGAGTTTCGGCCAGTACCATCTTGTGCCGGCTTTTCGCGCGCCGCGGACGCGCGCGATTCCGAGGGAGCCCAGCTCAATGCCTCCTGTCGTCAGCGAATGGACCAATCTCGTTCTGCGCTGGATTCACGTGCTCGCCGGGATTTTCTGGATCGGGCAGACGTATTACTTCACGAAGCTTGAAGGGCGCATGGCTCTCGACGAAGAAGCGGCGCGGAATTCGGGCAGGCTGCCCCAGGTGTGGCTCGTACACAGCGGGAGTTTTTCTGTTGTCGAGAAGCAGTCGTCGCCCACGGCAGTGCCGTCGAAATTTTACTGGTTTCGCTGGGAGGCGCTGATCACGTGGATTTCGGGCTTTCTGCTCCTGGGCCTGCTGTACTACTCCGGCGGGCTGCTGCTGGATGACAGCGTATCGAGCATCGGCATGGGGACGGGAGTCGCGATCGGCCTTGGCACTCTCATCGCGGGGTTCGCCGTCTACGAGGGCTTGTACAGGTCGACGCTCGGACGGATGCCGGTTCTGGCCGGAACAATTTGCTACCTGCTCGTCGTCGCACTCGCATACGGACTTACACATCTGATCAGCGGGCGCGCCGCGTACATTCATATCGGCGCGCTGTTCGGCACGATCATGGCCGCCAACGTCTGGATGGGCATCCTCCCCGCTACGCGCAAGATGCTGGAGGCGATCCGCGCCGGCAAGCCCATCGATCAAAAGCTCGCCGAACGCGCCAAGGGCCGCACCATCCACAACACCTACATGACGGTCCCGCTGATTTTCCTAATGATCAGCAATCACTTTCCGACGGCGACTTACGGCGCGGACTACAACTGGCTGATCTTGTCCGTACTGGTCCTCGCAGGGGCCCTTTCAGCAAAATTCATCTACATGGCGCGGTAAAAAGCTCTTCGAGGCAGTCCACATCCTCTGTGTTCCTCTGCGCCCTCTGTGGTGACCGGTGCTTGGCCCCACAGAAAAGCTGTTCACCACAGAGGGCGCTGAGGACGCAGAGAAAAACCGGCTTTCGTTCTCACCCACAAAAACGGCAGCGCCGACCGGGACTAGACCCCGGGCCGGCGCCGCTGTTTTGTTTCCATCTTTGGTTGCGCTCCCCAGCTATTCATCGTGGCGCACAGCCTTCTTACTCTTACTCTCCGAAATGGAGCAGGTCGGTCAAATCGCCGAGCGCCGGGCTGTTCGTCGGAGCGTACGGGTTGTCCCCGTCCACTTTGGGATTGGGGTAGTTATCCCGGCTGCGGTGCGAGATCGTCGGGAGGTTCCAGTTCTTCTCGATGAATTTGATGATCGAGACGTGATCGGAGTAGACATGGGAAACCTTTCCGCCGGTGGAATAAGGTGAAACCACCAGCAGCGGGATCCTCGTGCCGTCGCCGAAGAAATCGAGCGGCTGGACGTAGCCGGAATCGTAATAACCTCCGCCCTCGTCCACGGTGATGAAAATCGCTGTGCTGGCCCAGAGCTCGGGGTTGGCCTTCACCATGTCCACAATCTTGCGCGTGAAGCCCTCGAAGAGATCGAACTTCGAGGAAGCCGGGTGGCCGTCCACCCATCCGCTGGGTTTGACGTAGGAAACGGCGGGCAGGGTCCCGTTCTGGATATCCGAGTAGAGTTCGGTGGTATCGACGAGATGTTCCGTGCGCACCGTGTCATTCTCCATGATGGAGCTCTCGTACTGGAACGGGTTGCAGATGTTGCAGTACTGGTCGCTGTTTGTGCCCACCGTGCCGTAGTTGAGCTGATACGGATCGGTCAGATACGGCGTCCACTGGTCGCCGTAGTACTTCCACGAGACGTGCTTCGCGAGCATCACGTCGGCGATACTCTTCTGGTTGGTGGGAGGAATCGTGAACGGGGTATTGTTCGCGTTCATATCGGTGTACGCGTTCGACCCGTCGCCAAAGAAGCCAGGGTTGTAGTTGTTGAGGAGGTAGTAGTGGCCTTCGTCGCAATTCGGGTTGATGGCGGGCTTCAGAGACTGTAGGTACTTGACGATCGGGCCCGCGCCGGGCTGCGAGGTATCGGAGCAGTTGGTGTAAGTGCCGCCGCCGGACGAAGGACCGAACCCAAAAGAGCCAGCGCCGTAACCGTCCTGAGTCCACCAGTTATTCGTGCCCGGCTGCGACCCTGGATTCTCGATTTCATCGACGACGCCCGCGTCCACCGTGCCCGCAAATACGAGTTGGTTGTGTGGAGGCGTGCCCGCCGAGCCGTCCGGGTTCTCAAAGTAAAGCGCATCGGCAAAGCCCAGCATAATGCTGTTGGCGCCCGTGCCGCCCATCACCGGCTGGTGATAGTTATCGCTGATCGCGTAGGTGTCGGCCAGCTCCTTGAAATACGGCACGTCACCCTGCTGGACGTTGTAGAAGCCCATGGAGGTCGAGCCTTCACCCGTGGTCTTCGCGCCCGGGGCGTAGTCGGTGCTGAAGTTCGAGGGCTGGGCCGCGCCGTTGTTTCCGGCGCCGATTGTCACTTCAACCCAGGGGAAGAGGTCCGCGCGGCAGCCGCTTGGATTGCTCCGAGTGGCATGGGAAGCGCTGCAATCCTCTTGCTGCCACATCTGGTAGAAGCGGTGCACCGGGCTGGCGGCGTAGGAATCCCACGTAAACGTCGAGCCGTTCGAGAGCTGGAACGGACCCGAGGGCAGCGTGAAGTACGGCGGAGTGCTATGCACCCCGTTGGTCCGCGTGTCGGGTACCTTTCCGGAAAGGCCGCTCCCGCCGGTCAGGAGGAACTGGTAGTAGTCGATCGGGCTGGTGGAAAGGCCGTCCTCGGAGGATGTTGCGTCGCCGAGCGAGCAGATGCCGTTGCTGGCGCAGGCGTCAGTCGGGCCGCCATTCAGCGGCGCTGGCATCGGATCGTACAGATCCTTGTCGTGTGGGGCCATCTGAAAAGTGGTCGTCCCGGTCACATCCGCGGAGAACTGGTGAGCGCGGGAGTAGTGCGGACCCGGCGTGCCGTCCGCCTTCACGATGCCCTTTGAGAGAAGGTTGTCGACGCTTTGTCCTTCCTTCGGCACGTACGTCGCGAAAACATGGTCGAAGCTGCGATTTTCACCCACGATGATGATCACGTGCTCGATCGGAGTGGTGGTTCGCGGGGCGTCGTCATCGGCTCGCGCGGGGACCGCGAGCATTCCGCCCAGGCTCAGTTGAAACATCACGAGAGAAGTCAAAGCGATCCGGATATACCTCAACGACCTTGCACAAACGTGCTTCATGGAATTTCCGCCTCCGTATGCCGGGAGAATTTGGGGGCATAACCGGCGTGCGGACTATGAGCGGCGCAGATTACAATGCGGTTTGAAGTTTGTTAATTATTGTGAACAGGAGATGACAATTCTGTTTCAGCGCAATACAAATTGTAACAATGCGAAAAAGTGAGTTCGTCAGCTGCGTCCGGCTCGTGGCGCGATCGGCACCATCCGCCCCTTTTCCAGCGTGAAAGAGCTTCCTCGCCACTCAATGCGGTTCATCCCGAAGCTGGCGAGCCAGACGAAAAACGAGAGGAAATCGCGGACCGGCAGGAGCCAGAAGCGGCGGCGCAGCACCGGGTCGTGCAATCCCCAGACGCCCACAGTCCAGCCCATTGCGAACCGCAGCATCAAGTAGGCGCCAAGGTAGGCGGCGCCCACTGTGGCTGAGGGCGCCACGCAGGCTGCCGCAATCGCCCATGGAAGTCCGTGCGTGAACAGCATGCCGAAGTGGCCGCCGGGGCGAATATTGCGGATTCCGATGGCCCAGCGCAATTCGTGGCGGAGATAGTTTCCAAGCGTCTCCGAAGGAAAAGCCATCCAGACCGGCTCGCGCAGCAACTCGATCCGATAGCCGAGGGCCGCGATGCGGCAGCCGAGCTCGTAGTCGTCCGAATGCAAATCTACGATGGCCTCGAAGCCGCCGATTTCCGCGAGCCGAGCCTTGGTCGTGGCCATGGTCGAGCCCATCATGAATTTCAGGCCCTCGAGTTCTCGTGCGACCAGCGCAGCGCCGCAAAAGGCCGCAGACGAGCCCACGCAATCCAGGGCCGCCACGAATTGGAGGTTGTCCTGCCCGCGGTAGAGCGCTGTCACTCCTCCCGGGGACGGGTCGCGGAACATTTGCGCGACGCTCCACAAATATCCCGGCTCAACGCGTACGTCGCTGTCTGTAATTACGAGCAGATCGTGCCGCGCCTCGCGCACCAGGCGGCACAAATTGGAGACCTTAGTATTCGCACCGAGGCGCTCGGTGACGACAATCAGTCGGATGGCTCGTTCGGGAAAGTCCGCGATCAGTTTCCGGATGATGGGGATTGCAGGATCTTCGGCGTCATTCACAGCAAAGAGAATTTCAAATTCCGGGTAGTCCTGACGGCAGAAGCTCGCGAAATTCTCGTACGCGCCGGGATCGAGCCCGCGGATCGGCTTCAAGATGCTGACCGGCGGAGCCTGATCGCGATCTCCGGCGCTCGGCGGCCGCGCCGTTTCTCGATGCGCCACCCGGAAAAACCGCCAGGCCGAATAAATTCCGATCAGGTAATAGAAAAGAGGGCCGGTAGCCAAACCGAGGACCGCCCATTTCGCGAGCGTGACGGCGGACGGGTAGTGGAGCCTCGCGGGCAGATCGTCCACCCAGGCCATGCCCACGCCGAGGCAGATCAAGAAAATTCCCGCCCAGCGCGTCACGTTCAGCCGCTCTCCCAGAAATATTTTCGCGCCGAACGCCCCGGCCACATAGGCAAGCGACGTAGTGGGAATCACGAAGCTCACCGGAAACCACGACAGCATCGTCAGGAACGAAAAAAAAGACAGCGTCATCAGCAGCACACCGAACCAAAGCCAGCCCACGCGCAGCGCCCGCAGCACAAACGAAGCAATCGCGCGCGGCCGGAAGTCATTGACCTCGCCCAGCAGCTTCATGGCGTGCGTCAGGCAAATTTCTCCACCCGTGCCGGTCACCACCACGAAAATCAGGATGGCCGCCGTGCGCATTTCAGTGGGGCTCTCCGGGAGCCGTAGTGCGTTGCGGGGTGCGATTGATCAGGACGACGCCGAGAACAATCAGCACAATTCCGACCCAGCGCGCCACCGAGACCTGCTCGTGCAGAAACAAATAGCCGAGCAGCGGCACCAGCGCATAGGCAATCGCGGAAAACGGCATGACGAAACTGTAGTCGGCCCACGAGAGCACGAGCATGTGGCATACCATGAAGGCCAGCATCATTGCGATGCCGAGCCAGATCGTGCCGCTCGTCAGGACGCGCGCGGCGCCCGCCGCCAGCGCGGACAGACGGGAAATATCCAGGTCGCCAGCGTCCTTCATCCCCTTGCTCAAAATTGTGTTTCCGACCGAGCCGAGGACAACGAGAAGGAATAGCAGGACGTAGGTCTTGGTCTGGTGAGCTTTAGGAGCGGTCATCGTCAAGTGGAGCGGGCTTTAGCCTGCGGGGTTCTGCAGCAAAGTCCAGACCAGCGATCAAGCACCGCGATGATCCTGGTGCGATTCAGCCAAGATCACGCGCAAACCCGACAGGCTGCAAGCCTGTCCTACTGCTGCGCCATCTCGCGGGCTGTGGCTTTGCGCTCGTGCAGGAACTTGAAGAATTCGACGCCTTCGCGCGCCCGGCGCTTCATCACTTCGGGATCGCGAAGCATTCCGCCGAAGAGCGAGAACATCTTCCGCGGACGGAAATAAAACCTCCGGTAAAACTCTTCCACGGAATTGAAAATCAGCGTCGAGCTGAGCTTCGGATAATTCATCGCCGCCGTCTGGATGCCGTGCGTATCCACGAGCTCGCCCGTCTGAATCTGCAGCCAGCCCTGCTCTTGCGCCTGCCGGTAGAGCTCCGTACCGGGATAGGGCGCGGCGAGCGAAACTTGAATCGTCTCGGGCTCGATGTCGCACGCGAAACGAATCGTCTTTTGGATCGTCTCGGGCGTCTCGCCCGGCAGACCGAGAATGAATGTCCCGTGAATCTTGATTCCAAGCTCCCGCGCGTTCCGCGAAAATTCGCGCGCGATATCGAGGCGAACGCCTTTCTTAATATTGATCAGGATTTGATCGTCCCCGGACTCGTACCCCACCAGAAGCAGCCGAAGGCCGTTGTCCTTCAGGATCTCGAGCGTCTTGCGCGGCACGTTGGCCTTGGCGTTGCACGACCAGTTCAGGCCCAACTTGCCGAGCCGCCGCGCGATTTCCTCGGCGCGTGGCAGGTCGTCGGTGAACGTGTCGTCGTCAAAAAAGAACTCGCGCACCTGCGGGAAAAGTTTCTTGGCTCGCGCCATTTCGCCGGCCACGTTCTCCGGGCTGCGCACGCGATATCGGTGCCCGCCGAGCGTCTGTGGCCACAGGCAAAACGTACACTTGGACCGGCAGCCCCGTCCCGTATAGAGCGAAACGTAAGGATGCTGCAGGTAGCCGATGAAGTAGTTTTCGATGGTCAGGTCGCGCTTGTACACGTCGACGACGTAGGGCAGGTCGTCCATGTTTTCGATTGTAGGGCGGGGCGGCGTCATTGAAACGCGGCCATTCGAGCGATACGCGATGCCGCCAACCTCGGCGAGCGGCTTGCGAGAAGCAATTTCCGCGCAAATATAATCGAATTCGCCGAGCGATACCCAATCCACGGCCGGCGCCGCATTCATCGATTGCAGAGGCAGCACGCCGACGTGCGCCCCCACCATTCCGACCATGATGTTTGGATTTACTTCCTTGAGGTGCGCGGCAAATTTCGCGTCGTTCGTGAACGAAGGCGTGCTCGTGTGCAGCACGGCCAATTCATAATCCTTCGCCAGTGGCGCCACCTGGTCCACGGTCAGCCCGTCCGGCGGTGCATCGATCAACCGGCTCCCGGGCACCATAGCCGCGGGCTGCGCCAGCCAGGTGGGATACCAGAACGACTTGATCTCGCGGCGCGCCTGATAACGGGCGCCGGCGCCGCCGTCAAAGCCCTCATAGCTCGGCGGATTCAGAAACAGCGTCTTCATCACTTCGGGCATGCTTTTCTTCCCCTGAACTATTTTTCCCAGGACCCCGGAGGTTTGCGGGACCGGCCAGCCGATTCAACAAGTTATCTTACCTGAAACCCATTCCGCCCCGAAAGAAAACTCCGTCGCGCGTCCCATCCAAACAGCGCCACACTCGATCGCCCCATCTGTGGCTCGTGCCAACGTGCTGTTATTGCAGTACTTGCGCCAACTGCCCTGTCGCGCGAAGCAAATCAAGCTGCGCCTGCTGCCGTGCGTAGTTGGCGTCCAAGAACGCCAGCCACTTGTCATTCTCCTCGATGTGCGCGGCCTCCAGATCCTTCAAGCTGCCGCGGCCCTGGTCAAACTGAGCCTGCAAGACGCGCACATTCTCCTGCGTCAGCTGCAATTCGAGACGCGCCACGTCCCCGCCCAAATCGGCTTCGCGTACCTGGCGAGCCTTGCGCCGGACGTCCAGCGTGACCTCGCTGCGCTTGTTTCGGAGCGCCAGCGTGGCGGCGTTATAGTCCGCGCGCGCGAAAGCCACGGCCGAAGAAGTCCGCGAAGCAAAGATGGGAATCTGCACTTGCACGCCAAAGACAACGTTGTTGCGCGAGAATCTGTCGAAGTAACTCGTATAATTATTAATCTTGCTCAGGACGTTGTACTGGCCGATCAAGGAGAACGACGGCCAGCGCCCGCCCTGCTCGCCTTTGAGCTTGAATTCGCGCGCGCGCAATTCAGTTTGCGCCTGCTTCAGTTCCACGTTATTGGCCAGGGCGTCGGAGACCACGTCCTTCGACGCTTCCTCCGCCGCGCCGGGAATCTCCTCGGTGGAGACATCGATCTGCTCATCCGACGGCAGGCCCATCATGTCCCGAAGCTCCCCCGTCAAGGCGTCTTCGCGATCCTCGAGTTGTGCAATGCGCTGCTCGATCTTCGCGGTGGTGAGTTGCGCGCGAATCACTTCAATGGGAAGCTCGCGCCCCGTATCCGCTCGCTCGCGGGTCGTATCCAGAATGCGTCCCGCGCTCATCCGCTCGCCGCGCATCAATTCGAGCGCGTGCCGCACCTTCGCCAGTTCGAGGTAGTCGAGCGCGGCGCGAGACATCACCGCGTCGCGCACGTCATCCATCGAAAGCCGCTGCTCCTCGGCTCGCTGCTCGGCCGCGCGCTGCTCCCCCTTCGCCGGCGGATTGAAAATCTGCTGGCTGTAGGAAAGCGCGAAGATCGCCGGAGCGCCGCCGCCTTCGAGGAGAGGGAAGCCACTGGTGTAGGCCACGCCCGTCCCCGTATAGAGATTGGGCAGGAAAACCGACCGCGCCACTCCGATCTGGCGCTGCGTGACGCCGTATTGCAAGCGGGCGAGGGCGAGATCGCGGCTATTCGCCACCGCCAGGTTCACGGCTTCCTTGAGCGTGAGCTTGCGCGAAAGGTCCGCGTCCTGTGCGTGGCCGGGCACAACCCCCGCAAGGAGGGTGATCGCCAGACCCGCCGCAAGGATTCCCGCGCGAACGCGAGTTCGCTCAACGCCCCAATAGTGACGCATAGTCATATGGTCGCACCCGCTTTCGAGCAGCCTCAGAGCGTGCAACCCGCCGCGACGGGCTGCGCTACTCGTACCGCAACGATTCCGTGGGCTGAAGTTGCGCCGCGCGCTCCGCCGGCAGATATCCGAAGAACACGCCCACCGAACAGGACACTAGAAAAGCCAGAACCACCGATTGCCAAGGCACGGGCACGCTGACGTTCGCCGGCAACCACGGGCGCGCCAGAACCGGAATGACCGCGGCGATCAGAATCCCCAGCACCGAACCAAATCCGCTGATCAGAAACGCCTCCAGCAGAAACTGATAGAGGATTTCCTGGTGCCTCGCTCCGATCGCTTTTCGGATTCCGATCTCCCGCGTCCGCTCCTGCACCGTCACCAGCATGATATTCATGATCCCGATGCCGCTGACCAGCAGCGCGATGAAGCCGATGACCAGCAGAATGATCGTAAGCGCCAGCGCGATGCTTCGCGCCGCATTGAGGATCGAGCTGAGATTCTGCACCGAATACCGGGCGCGCGTCGGATGCCGGCTCCTCAAGAGTGCGTCGAGCTCATGCGTCACCGGAATCACGTTTTCGGGAGAGTTCGCCTGCACGTACAGCATTTCAAGAGAAGAATCTCCCAGATAGTATTTCATCAGCGGAAAGGGAATCAGCACCGAATAATCCTGAATCTCGGAAAGCCCGAAGGTTTCCACGCGCTCGCGAAAAACGCCGATCACGGTGAAGCTCAGTTCGCCGACGCGCAGGCTTTTCCCGATCGGGTCGATGAATGGAAAAGCGAAAGTCGCGAGCTGCTTCGTGATCAGGCAGACGCGGCTTCGAGAGGCAACATCCTCGCCGTCCAGAAAGCGGCCCTGCAAAATCAGCAGATTGCGAATCTGCTGGAACTGTTCCGTGACGCCCACCAGGCTCACGTTTCGTTCGTACGAACCCACATCCACCGTGGCCGAATCCCCGCGCGTCCCCGCCACCGCGACGACCCCCGGAATTCCGGCCTCGGCCGCGTTCATGTCCGCGATCGACAATTCGTCCTGCAGCATGATCGGCCGGTTGGGATCGATGTCCAGCCGCGCGTAGACCAGGTTCGATCCGACGCCCTCAATTTGTTGGATGATGTAGCGGCGACCGCTGAGCGCCACCGTCACGACTAGAACGATACATGCGCTGCCAATGACCACGCCCAGGGTCGTGAGAAACGCGCGGACTTTGTTCGCCCACAGCGCGTCGAGCGCGACCATCCAGGTTTCGTTGCGGAGCATCATGACGATCTGCTGTCACTATAACAAACCGTTGGAACAAATCTCTCGGGCGCCGGGCAGTCCTTCCTGAACTTCCTTCACTTCCTCAACTTCCTCTATTTCCTTATCTTTTCTCCACCCTCTTCAGCGCCTCTTCCACTCCCTTGTTGTGCGGATCGAGCGAAAGCGAAAGCCGGTACTGCTCGGTGGCCTCGGAAAAGCGACCGAGGGATTCGTAGAGTTTGCCCAGCCATTCGCGAGCCGCGGCGTGCGGCGGCAGATCGGAATTGTCAGGAACCGTGGCGATATACGATTTCAACGTCATTTCCGCTTCGTTGGGACTCTTCTTTTGCATCACGAGGAGCGCGCCCTTGTAAAACTTCAGCCGGCGGTCTTCCGGGTCGATGCGCTCGGCCTTTTCGATGGCCGCGCTCATTTTGTCCGGATTGGGGCGATCGCGATAGTAGTCGCTCACCTCGAAATAAACGCCCGCGCGGTCGGAGTCCGATTCCAGCAGCTTGTCGAAGACGGCGTCAGCTTCGGGAAATCGCTTCTTCGTCGCGAAGAGTTCCCCTCGTGCAAGCTGCCCTTGCACGGGATCGATTTTCTCCAGGTCGGCGATATGCTTCAGCGCCTTGTCGTCGCCGCCGCCGACCACGCCCGGAGCGTTGATCTCAAAGCGGATCAGGTCGCGCTGCGCCTCAAAGTTGTGCGGATCGAACTCGACCGCGACTTCAAACTCGTGATGCGTCTTTCGCGCCCAGCTCATCGCGCTCAGGAAAATGCTTTCCTCGGCCTTGCGGCCGTAGGATCTGCCCAACCAGTCATGGTATTGGGAGTTCTTAGGGCTGAGTTGCACGGCGCGCTCGAGGCTCGCCATCGCGCGCGGGTATTCTCGAAGCTGGTAATAGCTCTGGCCCAAAAGAAACTGCAGGGCGGCGTCGTCCGGGGATTTCGCGACCGCCGCGTTCAGAGCGTCGACGGCGCGGTTATAGCGTCCGGCGTTATAGTCCCGCTGCGCATCGGCGAGCGCAGCCTGCCCCGCATACGCCGCCGACGTGCTCCATCCACAGAAGAGCAGCGCCGCCGTAGCCGCAAGCAAGCCTCGCCGCGTCATTCCTGGCGCACCGGAATAATGCGCAGGTCTTCTTTCAGGGTCACTTCGCCGGGCAACGCCACGACGTCGCCCTCGTGGAGCCCGGAAAGCACTTCAATCTTGGTCGGATTGGCGATGCCCACCTTGATGATCTGGCGATAGATGCGATCCTTCACCACGCGATACACGTACCGCTTATCGCCCTCTATGAAAATCGCGCCGCGAGGCACGACCAGCGTCCCCGTGCGCTCCGTCACTTGAATCCGTACATCCACGGTTGTGTTCGGAAGCAAATCCAGCCGGTCGTTCGTGACCGAGCAGAGCAGTTCGCCGACGTTGCGCGTCCCCCGCGTTACCACTTGCTTGGGTAGCACTTCGGTTTGGCCGTTCCACACGCGGTCGGGGTGCGCGTCCCACAGAGTTTCGACGTTCTGGCCGACGGCGACCTGCCCCAGGTCCGGCTCATCGATAAATGCCCGAATCCGCACCTTGTGCAGATCCGCCATCTCGGCCAGCAGATCGCCCGCTTTCACGAAGTCGCCCTGATGAATTGGCAGGGAATAGAGCGTGCCGTCGACGGTAGCAACCCCGCGAGCGGATCTGGCCTTGTCCTCGAGATCGCGAACGGTTTCGCGCGCGTGGTCCACGAGCAACGAGACGCGGCTCTGGTCCAGCTGCGCCTGCTGATCCAGCGTCTGTTTCACTTTTTCCGTCGAGCGCACGTCCGCTTCCGCCTGGATGAGCTGCAGGCGGTTCTGGTCCAGCTCCTCGAGCGTCGCGGCCTTTTCGGCCAGAAGTTTCGTCAGCGTTTCGTTGTCGCGCTTCAATTGATCACGGCTCGCCTGCGCCTTTTGTAGATCGGCGGCGGCTCGCGCGGCCTGGCTGGCCGCGCCTCCGGCCCGGGCCACCTTCAACGCATCTTGCTGCGCCGCCAAATCGGCGCGAGCCTGCGCCAGGTCCGCCTGAATTTCCGTGTCATCGAGCGTGAAAAGCTCCTGGCCCTTCTTCACCTGCTGCCCCTCGGCCGCCGAGACGTGCATCACGAATGTCGGGTAGCGCGCGCGGAACGTGAGCGGCGACACCGGCTCGACTTTTCCGTTCGTGGAAACAACCGAGTTGAGGTTGTCGCGCAGCACGTCCGCGACCGCCACGCGCGCCGTGGATCGTCTTCCGCCGAGAAACAGAAATACGACGGTCAGCAACACCGCCCCGCCCACAATCAGCCACAATTTTCGGCTTAGCGCCGATGCCATGCCATCCTCGCTTAACCAGCCCTTACTGGCGTGCTAAAACGCGGCATTTTAACAAAGTTTCACGCGGCGGACGACAAGCGGACGCTTTTTGGATGGCTCCGGCTGCGTCGAATGGGATGCGGCTCCGTCCGCTGAGGATGCCGCACCCCCGAGCGCAACACTACCCTCGCATCCGATGGGTGCCACGACCTTCTTTGGTATGCTAAGCTTTGCTTATGACCACTGAATCTGTGCAACCACGGCCCCAAGCCCCGCCGCAGGCCCGCGAGGCCCACGCTCCGAAACACGACGCCCCGGCGCCGGGTCAGCCGGTTCTTCATCGCGTGTGCATCCAGTGTAACAACATGTTCCGCGTTACGCCTGAGAATTTTGACGCCAAGCAGTGCCCCGCGTGCCACAAAGGATAGATTCCCTGTATCTGATGTGCTATTCCTTCCTCCGGCAATTTCCCGCGCCGAGTCACAGCGTTTCTCGCGGCGCGCTGGCAAAATAACAGGAAATGATCGAAGCGCGTCAACTGGTGAAACGCTTCCATGACAAGAAGCGGGGCGACGTGTGCGCCGTCAACGGCGTGAGTTTTTCCTGCCGGCCGGGCGAGGTCTACGGCCTGCTGGGCGCGAACGGCGCCGGCAAAACGACCGCGCTGCGGATTCTGGCCACGATTCTGGCTCCCACGGAAGGCACCGCGGTCGTCGCCGGATTTGACGTCGCCAAAGACCCGCAGAGCGTCCGCGCCCGCGTCGGATTTCTCTCCGCCGCGACCGCGCTCTACGGCCGCCTTTCCGCCCAGGAAATGGTGGAATATTTCGGGCGCCTGCACGGCCTCGACGAACCGACCTTACGCCTTCGCATCGACCAGATTTTTACGCGTCTCGAGATGAACGGTTTTCGCGACCGGCGCTGCGACCGGCTCTCCACGGGAATCAGGCAGAAGGTGTCTATCGCGCGCACGCTCGTCCACGATCCTCCGGTGATGATCTTCGACGAGCCCACCGTGGGCCTGGACGTCATGGCCGCCCGCACGATTGTCACGTTTATCCGCGAGTGCCGCGAGAACGGCAAGACCGTGGTCTTTTCCACGCACGTGATGAGCGAAGTGGAAAAGCTCTGCGATCGCGTCGGAATCATTCACCGCGGCGCATTGCTGGCGGAGGGAACCCTTTCCGAATTGCGCGCGCGCTACGGCATTCAGGATCTCGAGGAATTATTCGTGAAGGTGATCGAGCCGTGAGCCTACGGAACGTCGGCATCGTCTACCGCAAGGAGCTAATCGATTCGCTCCGGGATCGGCGCACGCTGATCTCGATGATCGCGGTTCCGCTGCTGATCATGCCCCTGCTCATGATCGGTTTTGGCGTGGTCTCCGTGGCCTTGCTGGGCGAGGCGATGAGGGAGACTCCGAAAGTCATGGTCCTGGGCGGCGAAGACTCCCCGCAGCTGATGGCGGAGCTCGGCGGGCTCAAGGACGTCGAGATTATCCCCGCCAAATCCGATTACGCCGACGAAATCTCCAACAAGCAAATCCGCGCCGCCGTCGAAATTCCCGCGGGTTTTGACGCCAAGCTCGCGGCCGGCGAGCCGACGGAAGTGAAGATTTACATGTACGAGGGCGAGCTGAAGTCCGGCTTCGGCGCCCAGCGCCTGCAGCGCTTCTTTCAGCGGCTGCGCGATCGCTCCGTTCGCGAGCAGCTTCAGGCGCGGCAGTTGCCGGAGAGCCTGGCGCGGCCGTTCGATATCGTCGAACAAAATGTGGCCCCGCCGGAAAAAGTGGGCGGCGCGATCCTCGGCGGGCTCGTTCCGTATTTTGTGATTCTTCTGTGCATGACCGGGGCGATGTATCCCGCCATGGACCTTACCGCGGGTGAAAAAGAGCGCGGCACGATCGAAACGATTCTCTGCAGCCCGGTCTCGCGCACGCACCTGGTACTCGGGAAATTCCTGATGGTGCTGACCGCGTCGATCGCCACCGCGATTCTCGCGATTGTCTCCATGTCCGCGTCTTTCGGCGCCGGCAGGAAATTGCTGCTCGGAGTCGTGAGCAAGGAAGCGGACGCGGCGTTGCAGATCACCATCACGGGAAAAGCCATCGCTTCGATTTTTCTCGTCGTGCTTCCGGTTGCGGTGTTCTTCTCCGCGGCCCTGCTGGCTCTTTCGCTGTTCGCCAAGAGCTACAAGGAGGCGCAGAGCTACATTTCGCCGTTAATGATCATCATGGTTATGCCCGCGGTGGCCGCTCTGTTGCCTGGTGTGGAGCTCACTCCGGTTCTCGCCCTCGTTCCCGTGCTGAATACCAGCCTCGTCAGCAAGGAAATCATCGCCGGCTCCTACCACTGGACCCTGATCGCGGTCATTTTCTTCTCCTCCAGCGCCTACGCGGCGTTGGCACTGGCGATTGCCGTGAAATTGTTTCAGCGAGAGGACGTGCTGTTCAGAACATGAGGAGGAAGGAGGCAAGGAGGCAGGGAGTCACACAGGACGCAAAGCGATGGTGGGTTTTTCCTTGCCTCCTTACCTCCTGCCTCCTTCTTCAGGCTGGCCCGGCGTGCTCGTGCCGCTCATCCCAGGCGTTGGAGAGACGCCGAACGGTTTCGCGCAATCGCACGGCGAGCTCCGCAATCGTCTCCAGGCGCTCGACCGCGGAGGGCGGCAGCCGGTCGCGCCGCGCGAGAAGCAGCTCGGTGTTGCCGAGAATTCCGGTCAGTGGGTTGTTCACTTCGTGGCGAAGAATTTCTCCGAAGTCGCCCGACAATTCGTCCCTTGAAAACTGAACCATGCCGGTGACCCTTTCGGCCATGCGCACGCGGCGGTCGAGCATCCCCGCTACGATGGGCAGATAGCGTCCCGTCCGCCCAACAAAGTCCACCGCGCCCGAGGTAATCAGGAACGCCATGCCCGCCTGCTTCTCGGGCGCCGCCGCCACCACGACCGGAGCGGTTTCGGAGAGCACCGCCACGGCAGACTCGAGCGAGTCATCCCCCAGACCGAAGCCGATCGCCGATTCATCGAGAAACACGGCGGCCGGAGCGCTCCGGCCCATCTTCCGGCGAGCTTCGTCGACGGAAGCCGCCACCGGCGTGCGGTAGCGGCCGCCGAAGGCTTCGAGTTCCCCGATGCATCCCTGCGCGGTGATGGGATCGCCGCTGATGATAAAAATAGTCCGGCTGGTCAAATCCATTGCTTCCTCTTCTTCATGATTCCCTGGCCGCCGCGCGCGGCCGGTCCGGTGCAATCGCCGGGCGTTCGCCGGAGCGAACTGCGGCAAGCGCGTTGCTTACGGCTTCTTTCAACTCCTCCACGAGGAACGGCTTCGCGAGGTACGGCAATCCGCTCGATTTCAGAAATTCGATCGTTCGCGGCGCCATCGTGTCCCCGGTGACGAAGAGCAGCCGGTGCCGGATCGGATTCTCCCGGCGCACCAGCGCGCGATACAGCCCCGGTCCGTCCAGGTAAGGCATTTTCAAATCGCAGATGACGAGCGAGTAGTTTTGTTCCTCGAGTTTTCCGAGCGCTTCGCGGCTGTCCAGCAGCGTTTCCACCCGATATCCCTGGTCGGCCATCACATCGGAAATCAATTCCGCGACGGTGGGCTCGTCTTCGACCACCAGGATGCGCTCTTTCGTTGCAGCGCGATCCGCCGGGAGTAGCGGAACAACGGCGGCGCGACGCTCGGGCGGCGGCTCTTCCCGCGCGAAATCAAAACCGGAAGCAGCCAGCGCGGGCAGCTCGATCGAAACCGTCGCGCCACGGCCCGGCAGGCTGTCCACACTGATTTCCCCGCCATGCTCCCGCACGATGCCATACACGATCGAGAGGCCTAGCCCGGTGCCGACGCCCGGCGGCTTCGTCGTGAAAAAAGGATCGAAAATTCGCGGCGCGATTTCCGGCGCGATCCCCGGCCCGTCGTCGGACACCCGCAGCGCGACGCGGTCGCCCGCGCGGCGCTCCGTGCGGATCAGGATACGCCCGCCGCGCGCTTCGTCCTCGCGCGCCATCACGATCGCCTGCTCCGCGTTGACGATCAGGTTCAGCGCGGCCTGTTGCAATTGCGCCGCGTCTCCGAGCGTCGGCGGCAGCGCGGGATCGAGCGCCAAATCCACGCGAATGTTTTCGAGCTTCAGTTCGTAGGCGCGCAGGGCCAGCGTCCGTTCGATCACTTCGTTCAAGCCCACGGCGCGCCGCTCCGGCTTCGCCTCCCGCGAAAAGAGCAGCAGATTTTTCACGATGCGCCCGGCGCGCTCGGCTTCCTGCGAAATGCGCAGGACATCCGCCGCGCGATCCGGCCCGGACCGCCGCCCGAGCAGCAGTTGCGCGTAACCCTGGATGCTCGTGAGGGGGTTGTTCAGCTCGTGCGCGATTCCGGAAACCAGCTGGCCGAGCGCGGCCATTTTTTCCGTCTGCAAAAGTTCGGACTCGATCCGGCGCGCGCTCGTGATGTCGCGGAAAATTTGAAGCCACCCCAGCGGCGCCCCGTCCGCCAGGTGGAGTGGCCGGGTAAACCGTTCCACGATTTTTCGCGCGGGACGGGCGATCTCGAATTCATCCCAGCTGGCCTCGGCGGCCTGCCGCAGGTGCTCGCGCCACCGGGCCGCGGTCTCCGCCGGCCGCAGGCACTGCTGGGCGACCCCGTCGATCAAACCCTGAATGGAACCGAATTCCAGCAGGCGGCGCGCTTCGATGCCGAAGATCGTCCCCAGCCGGTTGCTCGCCCTGGCAATGCGGCCCTCGGCGTCCACCAGCAACGCGCCGGAATCAATGGACTCCAGAAGGCCCGCGATTTCCGTCTCCAACTGCTCTTTTTCCTCCGCCATGTGCCGATGGGTTTCCGCGGACGCGCTTCGATCCTGCCACGCCGCTTCGCGATCGAGTGCGGACGCCGCGAGCAGGGCGTACGATTCGAGGCGGGCGAAGCTTTCGCGGGAATCTTCGAATTGCGAAAACCCGGCCATCAAGACGCCGCGCGTGCCGCTCCGGCTTTCGATGGGCAGGGCCACAATGCGGTCCAGAAGCGCATGGGAGCCGCCCGGAGAGCCGGCGAAGAGTCGCGCGGCCGCGTGCCCCGAAATCTCCGATTCGTGGCTGGTCTGAAGCGCGTTCCTCCAGAGCTGTCGCGTGATTTCGTGGTGGAGCACGGCGCTCGCATCTCCCGGTCCGTCCCAGGCTTCGACTCCCCCTGCGGGAGAGTCCGCGCTTCCGATCGCCACAAACTCCGCGTACGTGTATTGCCTGGCCGTGCGCGCGATTTGCCGGAGAACGTGGCCCACTGACACGCCGCACAAAATCGCGCGAGAAATGCTCGAGTGGGCGCGCGTCTCCTCCGCGGTTCGCTCGATGCGGCGCCCGTTTCGTTCGTGCAGGGCGTCGAGCGCAATCTCTTCTCCTCGGGCGTGCAGTGCGCCCAGTTCCAGCGGCCCCGGCGGCTTTGCGTGCGCCGCCATCGCCAGGCCAAGCGTGCGGCCGCGCGCGCGCAAGGCAATCCAAATCACGCTGCGCATTCCAATCAGAGGACCGATACGGCGGTCCGCGTCCCCTTCCACGGGTTCAGGCCGGATCAAACCGCCTCCTGCGAGCGCCGCCTGTAAATCGGGCGTTGAAAGGTCGAGCCGCTTCCACTCCTCGGGAATCGGTCCCGGATCGGCCTCGGCGACGCAGCCTGCGGCGAAGGGCCCGCCTCTCTCCGGGGCGAGCCACACGCCGGCTCGGTCCGCACCGGCTGTCTCGAGCAGCGCGCGCGCTCCCGACCGGACCAGGTCACCGGAGGATTCCCCCCGGGCTGGGACGAGAATCGGCGGAGCCGCGAGGCCCCGCTCGTTGCGACCGCCCCTCCATCTCCGCATCCATCCGCTCGCCGGCATTGCGTCCTCTAGAGCCGCGCCCAAAGGATCATTTGACCCAGGAGCAGCGCAATCCCCAGCGTCAGAATCGTGGTGATGGCCGACCGAATCGCACGGTAGTGGGTAAAGATGGCTCGTTCAATCATGGCAGCCCCCTGTGGAAATCCTGCCATGCACGGCGGTGACCACTATCACCCCAACGATAACGCCATTTGCATCAACGGGTTAGTCTTGCACTGGATGTCGCCCGGAGCCTCCGCCTTCCCACCCCGATACTGACAGGCGGCGCAATTCCCGGATAGGTAAAGCGCCTGGCTCGAATTTTCTGAGGATTTTGCGCGTGGCCTAGCGGGACCGGTGAGTATGCGGGGTTGGCAGCAGAGCGAGGTCCGGGCACAGAATGCCTAGGCCGTTCCAGTCATGCGCTGCCTTGGCCGCCTTACGCCTGCGGGCGTCCCGATTCGTATTGCTTGAGCTTTCGGTAGAGTGTGGTTTTTCCAATTCCCAGGAGTCGTGCGGCGGCGAGCTTGTCCCCGGAAGTCTCCTGCAGGGCGCGGAAGATGGCGCGTTTCTCCAGGATTTCGAGCGGCACCAGTTCGTCCGCGTCGTTCAGCTTTTCGGGCGCGGCGTATTGGAGATTCGACGGCAAATCGCCGACGTGCAGGATCGGCCCCGAGCCGAGCGCCACGGCGCGCTCGATGGCGTTCTCCAGTTCGCGGATATTGCCCGGCCAGTCGTAGGCCACGATCCGGCGCATGGCGTCTTCCGAGATCGTATGGATCGGGCGCGCGGGGTCGGAAAATTTCTCAAGAAACGTGGTGACGAGGAGGGGAATGTCCGCCTTGCGCTCGCGCAGGGGAGGCAGCTTGATCTGCACCACGTTCAGGCGGAAATACAAATCCTGGCGGAACGATCCAGTTCGAATGGCCGATTCGAGATCGCGGTTCGTCGCGGCGATCACGCGGGCACGAATGACGATGCGTTCGTTCGAACCCACCGGCTTGATTTCCCGCTCCTGCAAGGCGCGCAGGAGCTTGGCCTGCAGGTCGATGGGGAGATCGCCGATTTCGTCGAGAAACAGCGAACCGTCCCCGGCGGATTCGAACAATCCTTGTTTCGTGTGCTGCGCCCCGGTGAACGCGCCCTTGACGTAGCCGAACAGCTCGGACTCGATCAGGGTGGGCACGAGCGAAGAGCAATCCACCGGAGCAAACGGCCGGTTCTTGCGCGGCCCGGAAAAGTGAATCGAACGCGCGACCAGCTCTTTACCGGTCCCGCTCTCCCCGAGGATCAGAACCGGATAGGAATGCTGCGCCACTTTCTGGATCAGCTTGTACACACGCTGCATTCGCGGCGACATCCCGATGATGCCGCCGAAGCCCGGCCGGCTGCGCAACTCCTCCCGCAGTACGCGATTTTCCTGGTCCACCTCGATGGAGTGAGTCAGCCGATCGAGCTTGGTGCGCAGCTCCTCGACGTGAAACGGCTTGGTCACGTAGTCCGTGGCGCCTAGCCGCGTGGCTTCGATGGCAGTCTCGATCGTCCCGTACTGCGTCAGGACGATCACGGAGATCTCCGGGTTGTTCGCGCGAATGTGCTTCAACAGTTCGAGCCCGCCGATTTGCGGGACCTGCAAGTCGGTTACGACGATATCCACGGGATATTGATCGAGAAAGCGCAACGCTTCTTCGGTGGTCGCCGCGCCGTGAACTTCCAAACCGGCGTCGGCGCCCACGTCACGGCACAGATTGCGCGTAGCGTCCTCGTCGTCTACCACCAGCAGGCTTAAAGCGGCGCTATGCGCGGAAGGGGCATCGGACTTAAGTTCCTTGGTTTCAATTTCCATGGCTGGGACCTCTTCTCAAAATAGGAGCAACGCGCGTGCCAAATCAGGAGAAAGGCACAAATCAGGCCATTTGTGTCACTTATCATGACTAGGCCAAGAATTAAGCGGTGATTCTATTGCCGAATCGGGAACTATTGCAAGCCAATTTCGCCGTGGTGGGAGTTAACTACGTCTGTCTTCAACGAAAGCAGAATGGGAATGGGGTCGTTTCCAAAATGGAACAGTTGCACTGGCTTAACCACCCCGAAAGGGGGTTTCCGCAGGACGCCTGACGCCTATGGTCTCGGTTCAACGCGGACGGTGACGCTGGCGCTGGCGTAACCACCGCGGCCATCCTCCACCTTCGCCGTAACGGTGTAGGTCCCCGGCGTCACGCCCTGGGACCGCCAGCGAACCGCGGGCCCGACGCCATCCACTTTTCCGCCGGTGGAAGACCACGTATAGGTCAGAGGATCATTGTCGGGATCGGAGCCGTTGCAGGTGACCGTCACGATTTCGCCCGGGTCAGACGTCACGGTGTTCTTGTCCGCGGTGCAGGAAATCGTGGGCGGATGATTTACGGGAGGGGCTTTCGCCGGCGAGTAGCCCGCGCCGATCTTCACGACAAAACCGTTGCGGTCGTTCAGGTCTCTCAAATTCAGCATGCGAACGTAGCCCAGATCGATTCCAACATGTTTCGAGGGATAGATTCGCAGCCCGTAGACTCCCTCGATGGGCTCGCGTGCGCCGAACGAATTGTCGGCGGGGGTTCCGGGCGCACTGACGAAGACTACGCCGGAATATTCCCAGATCAGCTGCACGCGGCTTTCGGGAAACGAGACGATGCCCGCGCCCACGCGGAGTTGATCCGGCATCGCGAACAAAACGGCGTCCTGACTGTCACGCGGGGCGCGCACAAACATGTAACCGAAGTTCAATGTTGCCGTGAAGTGATTGCTCCACTTCTTGCTCACCGCGAGGGAGACCAGGTCGCTGAGTGGGCTTCCCTGGGTGCCGTTGTTCAGAAGCTTGGTTACGTCCGTCCGGGACGATACCACCAAATCGTTGCGAACCGAGAAGCTGACACGCGCGCCCTTGCGCTCGGAAAGGAACGCGTACTTGACCCCCAGCGTGATGTTTCCGATCCCCCCGGTATTGCCCGAGGCGAAGGGATAGTCCGCGACGTAGCCCGGAGCGGTGCCGGCTTCGTAAGGGAAAAAGGAGCCAGGAACCGGAGTACCCAAATTCCCGGGTACACACGTCGATAGCGGAATTGAGCGCAGGCTCAGCTGGCCGGGGCACCCCACGTGCACGTGGCCGTAGGGATTGAACCCGGCGTAGATGTTCAGCGTGTCGGTCACGCCATAGCTGAAATTCAGCCCTGTCTCGAGGATCGTCACGCTTCCCGGCATCCTTCCGAATTTGTTTCCAAAGCCGGAGAAAACAAACCCGCCTTTCGCAAGTGTGTCTCCGGTTTCCAGAGCAAAGAGTCCGATCGTGCCGGTGGTCGCCAGCATGGGCGTAAAACGGGGCGCAGGCGGTAGATCGTCGGTCGCGAATTGCTTTCCGTCCGCGGCAACCTCCGCAGGGGCAGGCGGCGCGGCGTTTACGGTCGATTCCGAAGATTTCGCCGCATCGGGGGTGTCGCTCGAGGAGATCGAAACGCCGGTTGCGGACGCGGATTCGCCAGGCTGGTTCGGTTCGCTCGATACTTTTTCAGCTAGAGCCCTCGAAAAGCCGGCAGGAACAAACAAAGCGATGAACAACAGGCATCCGATCCCGCGACAAGTCAGTCGAACCATAACCGCGAGCCTCCATGAAACGCAAAATGGCCTGGAAAAACCGTCGTAACCATCCGTACCATTCCGAAGAACCTGCTGTCCCTGTGGCGCAAGATCGGAGCGCGAGCCGTTCACCAGGCCGGCATCCATTCGGACCGTGAACGGTTGCCATTATATCTTGGCGAAAATTCCGGCAAGCGGGTTTTCCCAGGCGATTTGTCGGTTTGATTAGGAGTTTCAAAGAATCCGATTGAAACTGAATTGGCCCGCGAGAGATTGCCTCGGGACGTGTTGAATGCTTGCGAGTTGACGCGAGCCGTGTCTAAGGCATTTAGAGCTTAAAACTTAGGCGAACCGCATCTCAGCTTGGCAGGAACGGAAGGGACTGGTAGATTCGAGGAGAGGCGTCAGTCCCGATCCGCTGGACTGTGCGCAAATGCAATGGCTGAAGCCACCCGATTCGAAACAGCGAAGCCCGCGCCTGACCGCGTCCTGATTGTCGAGGACGAGGAAAACGCTCGTGTCGGCTACGAAGCCCTGCTGCGCCGTTGGGGCTACGAAGTTCTGGGTGTTGGCAGCGCCGAGGATGCGCTCGCGAAATTCTCCGAGTTCGCGCCGGCGGTGTTGATCGCTGACGTGGAGTTGCCCGGAATGAACGGCCTCGATCTCCTCGCGCGGTTGGGCGAAGAGTTGCAGCAAGTGCCGGCAATCGTCATCACCGGCAAGGGAAGCGAAGAGCGCATCGTCGCGGCGATCGAAGCGGGAGCTTTCTGGTATATCGAAAAGCCGCTGAAGGGCTCGGTGCTACGCGTTCTCTTGGATCGCGCGCTCGGCCGCGTGCGGGACCGCAAGCAGGTCGCGGCGCTCACGCGGCAGTTGCGGGAATCCGGCAAGCTGGGCGATCTCGTGGGCCAGTCGAACGCGATGCAAGAGGTCATGCACCTCGTCGAGCAGGTGGCGCCGTCATCCGCCTCGGTGCTAATCACGGGCGAGACCGGTTCAGGTAAGGAAATTTTGGCGCGCACGATTCACCGGCTCTCGCCGCGCGCCGACCGGCCATTCATCGCCATCAATTGTTCCGCCATCCCCGAATCGCTGATGGAAAGCGAGATTTTCGGCCACGAGCGCGGGGCCTTCACCGGCGCGGCGGAGCGGCGGCTGGGCTGCTTCGAACTGGCCGACGGCGGCACGTTGCTGCTCGATGAAATTGGCGAGATGCCCGCGCCGACGCAAGCGAAACTGCTGCGCGTTCTCGAAGATCACAAAGTGCGGCGCCTCGGGAGCAAGACGGAAACGCCAGTGGATGTGCGCGTGATCGCCGCGACCAACAAGGAGCCCGAACAGGCGGTCGCCAAGGGCGAATTGCGGCAGGACCTCTTTTTCCGATTAAACGTGTTTCACCTGCAACTGCCGCCCCTGCGCGATCACAAGGACGATATCCCGCTATTGGTCGAGCACATTTTGCGCGACATCAACAGCAAGCACGGCCGCCACGTTCGGGGAGTAAATCCAGAGGTGCTCGATCTCTTCGCGAGTTATTCATGGCCGGGCAATGTGCGCGAGCTGCGCAACGTGCTGGAGCGCGCCGCGATCGTGAGCGAGCGCGACCTGATCGGCCGCGCAAGCCTGCCGTCGGATTTCGGCCACGCGCCGGCGGCCACGGCTTCGGATCTGGCCTCGCTTCGTTTTCCATTGGGAACCACGGTCGAGGCGGCCGAGCGCGAGCTCATTTTGCAAACGCTGGCTTCCACGAACAACAAAACGCGCGCCGCCGAGCTTTTGGGAATCAGCCTGAAGACCCTGCACAATAAGTTGAAGGAATACGAGTCGGCAAAATCCCCGTCGCGGTGAGGGGCGGGCAACGGATGCATCTCCGCCTAAAGACGAAGATCACGCTGGTCACGGCATTCCTGGTGCTCGCCGTGGTCGGTGTGAATTCCACGCTGTATGTGATGAATCTCTCCCGGCAGGTCATCCGGCAGGCGGAGGATCGCGCGCAGCTGGTGTCCCGGCAGGTTTTCTTCCAGGCGCAGACCGCCCTGGCGGACGCGGCCCGGGCGGGAGAAACTCCGGCGTCGGACAACCCGGAAGATTTGCGTGCCTACGCGCAGCGCGCGTTTGACGAAAGCGAGCAGTTGTCCCGCTCGATTGACGCGCAGCTCGATTACTCCCCGCTGATCTACGAAATCACGATCTCGGATGTGAAAGGCGTCGCGCTCGTCTCCAGCGACAAGTTTCTCGTCGGAAATGCGATTCCCGCTCGTGCCGGCATCGATCAGATTTCCTCGAAGAGTTTCACCAATCAACTGAAGGTGCTCTATCGCCTGCTGTACGGTCCGCCGATCGCGTACGAAGTTACATATCCGTTTCAGTTGGGACCGCCGGGCCATCAGATTCCGTTCGGCGCCGTTCGGGTTGCGGTGCAAACCGGCCTCCTGCGCGCGACTATTTTTCCGGCGCTGCGTTCCGCCGGGGCCCTGGCGCTCATTTCCGTGGCCGTTTCCGTGCTGCTCGCTGCCATCGTGAGCAGCATTTCGCTCGCCCCGCTGAAGCGAATCACCGCGCAACTCGACCGCATTGCCAAGGGCGAATTCGACCAGAAGCCGCTCGAGCGGGCGGACGAATTCGGCCAAGTCAGCACGAAGATCAGCCAGATCGGGATGCAGTTGCGAGGGGTGCGCGAAATTTTCAGCAATTTGCGCGAAAACATCGACCAGGTCCTCGGCGGGCTCGACGATGGCCTGCTGCTCTTTTCCGTCGATGGCCGCGCGGTGATGGTCAGTCCCGCGGTCGAAAGATTTCTCTCCGCGTCCGCGGATCAATTGCTGGGACGCCGCGCGGAGGATATTTTTCCTCCCGATCATCCGGTTCGAGAAGCCATTAAGCTGCACGACGGTGAGCTCGAGCCTGTCGATTCCGCCGAAGTGGCGCTCTCGGTCGCGGACGGCCCCGCGCGCCGCGTCGGCGTAAGCGTCGAAGCGATCGGCGAGGGCGACTCGCGGATGGGCACGCTCGTGAAATTCAAGGACCTCGAATCGCGGGAGCGCATCGGCACGCAATTGCAAGTCTCCGAGCGTCTCGCCAATCTCGGACGAATCACCGCCGGCGTGGCTCACGAAGTAAAGAACCCGCTCAACTCGATGCGCATCTGGCTCGAAAATTTGAAGGCCAGCCTGCCGGAGGAAACGGACGGCCTGCCGCTGCAAGCCGTGCGCGTCTTGGATAGCGAGATCGACCGGCTGGACAGCGTCGTGAAACGGTTCCTGGACTTCACGCGTCCACCCGAAATGCACCAGGAAGAGTCCAGCCTCAAGGAAATCCTGGAAGAGGTCGTGGCCGTCGAGCGGCCGCAGTTCGAAAAGGCGAACGTGAAACTCGACCTGCGCCTGGCGAGCGACGTCCCAGATGTTCTGGTGGACCGGCCGTTGCTCAAGCAGGCGCTGATGAACCTATTGATCAACGCGGTCGAGGCGATGCCCGAGGGTGGCCGATTGTGCGTCGCATTGCGGCGCCGGGGCGAAATGAGCGAAGTCGAAATTCAGGACACCGGCCGCGGCATCGCGCCCGAACATCGCCAGCGGATTTTTCAGCTTTTCTTTACGACACGGCCGGGCGGAAGCGGGATTGGACTTGCGAGTGCGTTTCGGACTATACAGCTACACAACGGTTCCATAGAATTCGATTCCGAGGTTGGCCGCGGCACGACGTTTCGAATCGATTTGCCGCTGGCTCATCAAACCGAGTCTCCGCTGTCCCGCCCGCGCGATGCAAGCGCGGCCGTCGCCAGGAGCATTTGATGCGGAAGTCCCAGCTTCTCGCACTGCTCGCGGCGCTCTCCACCGGTATGGTGGGGTGTGCCAGCAAACACATTGTTCGCGCGGCGCCGCCCTCAGTGAGCGCGCCGCCGCCCGCGGACACCGCTCCCATGCCGGCACCCGAAGCGCCGCCTCCCGCGGCCGCTACCACCGAGGAGGTACCCGCGCCGTCAGTACCGTCACCGGCTGTGCCTGCTGCGCCGCCTGCGGTACGGCCACCTGCGCCGAAGCGCCCGGCGCCGGCCGAAACGGCGGAATCTGCTCCTGCTAAACCTGCGCCGCCCCAACTGTCTCCGCAGCTTTCGCCCCGAGATTTGGAAGCCACGAAGACGAACACCACGAAAAGCATAACCACGGCCGAGCAGAATTTGCAGATGGCGAACGGAAAACAGCTCAACCCCGCTCAAAAAGATTTGACGGAAAAGATCAAAGGCTTCCTCACCCAGTCCCACGAGGCGATTCGAGTCGACGACTGGGTCCGCGCGCAAAACCTCGCCGAAAAGGCCCGTGTGCTTTCCGCGGAATTGGTGAAGTCGTTCTAGCCTACTGCTGCGCCGAACGCCACGCTCTCCACGGCCGGGCTCTCTCAACTTCAGCCTGCAAACTGATAGGATAGCGGCGTGAAAACACACGATGCCGTGATTGTGGGCGGCGGAATCATCGGCGGGTCGATTGCCTTCGATCTGGGGCGGCGGGGCCTGCGCGTGGCCGTGCTGGATCGGCAGGAGCCGATGCACGAGGCGTCCTGGGCGGCGGCGGGGATGCTGTCCCCCGCGCCGGATTGTCCGGCGGCGATTCCCCTTGTGCCACTGGCGCGGGCCAGTCTGGCGCTGTATTCGGAATTCGTGGACTCCGTGGAAGATGCGTCCGGATTGACGACCGGCTATCGCGGCGGTGGCTCGATCGAAGTCATTTGCCATGGCGATGTGGAGCGCGAGCTGAGCACACTCGTCGCGCTGCATCGTGGGCTGGGGCTTGCTTGCGAACCACTGCCCCTAGACGAAGCTCTTAAATTGGAGCCCGCGCTGGGGCGCGAGGCTCGCGTCGCGGCGTTTCTTCCCGACGAGTGTTCGATCGAGCCGCGCGCCTTGGCGGCGGCGGTGCTCGCCGCTGCGGAGTCGGTCGGCGTTGAGTTTCGCGCCGGCGTTGAAGTGACGTCGCTCATTCTGCAAGGCAACAAATGTGTTGGGGGCAGGACTTCGCGAGGCGAGACGATTCACGCGGCGCAGATCGTGCTCGCCGCCGGCTGCTGGTCGTCACAAATTTTGGGCGCGTCGTCGTACGCGCCGACGCTGCCCGTTCGCGGCCAAATGGCGGCGCTGCGCCATACGGGAACGCCGATCCGCCGCGTGCTGCGTTCCGAGCGAGGCTACCTCGTCCCGCGTGGCGAGAAGACTCCGCAGACGATCGTCGTCGGCAGCACAATCGAAAACGCCGGATATGAAAAGCGGATCACCGCGGGCGGCATCGAAAAGATTCTGTCCGCCGCGAACGAGCTTGTGACGAAGCTTGAAGATGCGGAAATTGTCGAGACCTGGTGCGGGCTGCGGCCTGGGACGCCGGATCAATTGCCGATCCTCGGTCCTGCGGATCTAGAGGGGCTCGTTTTCGCCACGGGCCATTACCGGAACGGGGTTCTTCTTGCTCCCATCACCGCGAAGCTCGCGGGTGAATGGATTGCCGATCGCCGCGTGAGCGTCGACTGGGAAAAGTTCAGCCCGCTGCGTTTCGCGAACTCTAGTTCCGATCGATCCGCTCCCGCATCCTCGCCGCTATAACGCAGACGGTGGCCGAGCAGGAAAAGTGGCGCGGGCTTGCAGCCTGTGGGGTTTTGTCGGAGCACAACCGCTTCCTGCTGCAACCAAACCCCACAGGCTGCAAGCCTGCGCCACATGGATTTTTGCGGCGCTCACAAGAAAACATTCCAAGTGGAGAAATTAGGTCAGATGGGCGAATGGCTGCGCGTGGGTTCTCGGCTAGGCGGACCCGGCAGGGAAGAGGCGTGGCCGGGCTCGGCGAAATTAATCCGGCTCGAGTCGAGATAAAGCGCTCGGTCCAGCACAACGTCAACCGTGGAGCCGCGCGGCAGCTCCAGCTCCGGCCCGCGCGTTAGCATCACCATGGCGAGTCCAACTCCCGCGCCGGCGATCGCTCCGATGCCCGCACCGCCCGCGCTTCCTGAGGCAATTCCGCCGACGCCGGCGCCGATGCCCGTCGATTTCAAGACCGTTCCGACTTTCTCGCTCGTGTTCGTGTCACCGTGAATGTTTCCTTCGCTATCGACGGACTCGTTGCCGCCGGTTCCCGCATTGGTGGGAATGGCATTGAAGTCGACCACATAGCCGTTGGGCAGAATCATGGAGTTCAGCCGCACGCGGATTTCGCCCACGCCTTTTCCGTGGCCGGGGCGCTTGGCCTCTGTGATGTCGCCCTGCACGTACGATCCCGCGGGAATCAGAATCCGGCTATCGATGACGACCGGAAAAAGCGTTTCGAGGTATACCGGATCACCCGGCTTGGCATTGCGTGTCGTCACGGCGTTGTGCAGGATCAACGGTAGGCGTGTGCCCGAAGGGACGATGTAATTTTTCGGGCTCGTCTTGGCCGTGGAATCCGGTGCGGATGCGGTCGGCGCCGGTTGCGCGGGCGCTGCTTGCTCGGGTCCGCCTTGTTCCGGAACGCCCTGCGCGGGGCCGGCGGGCATCTGCGCCTTGAGTGCGGTTCCGCTTGACCACAATCCGGCGGCGAGAAAGAGTACCGGGAAATTGAGCTTCATTGGTTTCTCCGATGCGACCTACGATGCGCGTTCCGAACCGGGGGATGCCGGGATTATACGCCGGGATGGACGAGGCATGTTCTTGACTCTTGACGATGGGTAACTTACTGTCGGTGGCACGAGTTCGAACGAAATCAAAAAAGTAGCCACGCCCCACACGCAGCAAAGGGGCAGCGTTATGTTCGAGTATTTCAGACGAAGGAGTGCTCCAATGAAAAAATTAGTCTTCATTCTTGGCCTCGCGATGATGATTCCCGCGCGCGCCTCGTGGGCGCAGGTCGCGGCTCCGGGCGATTCCGGAGTGTCGATGGGCCACGTGCATTTTCTGGTGCAGGACCCCGAACCCTACAAAAAGTTTTGGGCCGCGATGGGCGGCGTGCCCGGCAAGCTCGGGCCGAATGACGTGTTCAAATTTCCGGGCGTGCTGATCCTGGTCCGGAAATCCGATACCAACACGGGCGGCACCGTCGGATCGGTGGTCGGTCACATCGGGTTTCATGTGCCGAATACTGCCGAGGCGCTGGCGCGCTGGAAGGCCGCGGGGCTGAAGACGGAGGTCGGGCAAAATCCGGGTCAGGGATTTGTCTACGCCCCGGACGATGTGACGCGCGTCGAAATCCTCGAGGACAAAACGCAGACCGTGCCCATCGCGTTTCACCACGTGCATTTTTATATCGCGGACAGCGCGGGTTCGTCGAACGTGCTGGAAATGCAATCGTGGTACGTGAAAATGTTCGGCGCGAAGCCCGGCAAGCGTGGGCAATTTGACGCCGCCGATCTGCCCGGCGTGAACCTCACGTTCACGAAGTCGGACACGCCAACCGTCACAACCAAAGGACGCACCGTCGATCACATCGGATTCGAGATCAAGGATCTTGAAGCGTTTTGCAAGAAGGCTGAAGCCAACGGCCAGAAATTTGACATGCCCTTCACCAAGCGGCCGGACCTGGGCATTTCGCTGGCCTTCATCACCGATCCGTGGGGAACCTACATCGAGCTGAACGAGGGTTTGGACAAGCTCTGACGGGGGCCCGCCACACGCTTGAGCCGCCAACGCTTCGCGCTGTGCGTAAAAAACTGCGTGTGTCATTCCGAGGTCGGGGTTTACCCGAGGAATCTGCTTTGTTCTCGGGCCTCGAAAAAGCAGATCCCTCGCTTCGCCTCGGCGCGAGCGTCGGTGCGAGCGCTCGGGATGACAGCGTGAGCTACTCTTTCCCCAGCCTGTAGGGCTTGGGCTGCTTCCGCGTTTGCGACCCCGGCATTTGACGGGATGCGCCCGCCAGCTTAAGCTGGCCTTTTTTGAGGAGACGAAATGGCCAAGCTGGCGCTGGTATATGGAATGCGATTATTCCCCGCGGACGACTTGGGCGAAGTCGGTGAAGCCGCCATCACGCTGAAGGACGGACGGAAGGCGCGCGTGACGATGCACCTGATCGAAGGGAGCAAGGAGCAGATCGAGGAAACGCTGCGGCAATCGATGGAAGCGTTTTTCGAGATGTATCCGGAGATTTGAGTGCAACTGACGTCGCAGCCTGCCGAAACAAATACTTCATTTTGTCATTCTGAGCGAAGCGAAGAATCTCTCTTCTATTTTGGCAAAAGGCGAGAGAGATTCTTCGCTTCGCTCAGAATGACAAAGTGGGGTGAGAGTGCGCTTTAGCGATTCCCGAAATTTTCAGGATCGAAATCCGCCGAACTGGGCGCGGCGGCATTGGAACTGACCAGCACGACGCTCTGTCCCGTCAGCTCAAATCGCTTCCTGCATTTTCTGCACGCGACCAACTCATCCACGCGAACCATGTAAGACTGGGCGGCGGTGAAGCGCTTCTTGTCTTCTTCGCCCGCGCCGCGCGGCAGCTCGTTTTTTTTCGTGCGGACCACCCAGCGAATCGGATAGTTGTCTTCTTTTCGGCAGGCGGGACAAGTGAGCGGAATGGTTTTGGTCTCCTGCTTTTCGATGTAAAACTGGCGCTCGTCCATGATGTCCCTCCCTTCTCCGGACCGGGTACTTGAGCCGCGCGCGCTGCGGCGAATACGATTCCCGTGGTCGGTTAATTCCTCGCGCTACGCGCGGCGCCCTGGATGGAAACCGGCGAATTCATTGTAACAAATTCCATGCCGGCATCGCGCCAGCGCGGGAGCCAGTGTTCGAGAGCGCGGACAACATGCTGGCGGTCCGCGCCGAGGGAGCGATGATCGCCGTCGTGAAGTAGGACGATATCGCCGCTGGGGCGCTCGGTCCGCACGACACTCGCGAGCCTTTCGATCAGCCGCTCCGGCGGTTGCGATTTCCAGTCGCGGCAGATTTTGGACCACATGGCCACCTGCAGCCCCGCGCGGCGAGCTTCTCCCTCAAGCAAAGGATTTCTGTACCCGTAGGGTGGACGCATCCAGCGCGGCGGCTCACCGCGAATCGCCGCGGCGATCGCTTCCTGGCAGCGCGCGAGTTCGTCGCGAATTCCCGCACGGGATTGGAAAAACAAACTTGCGTGAGTCTCCGTGTGGTTGCCGATCGCGTGGCCGCGCGCCGAAATCTCCCTCACCAAATCGGGGCAGGCGCGAACAAATTTTCCGATTACAAAAAATGTGGCGCAAAGGGAATGTCGATCGAATAGGTCGAGAAGCTGAGGTGTGGCCGCGGGGTTGGGCCCATCGTCAAACGTGAGCGCAATTTGCCGCGCGGAGGCCGTGCGCCGCACCGTCGGCCCAAATAATTGCGAGGACGGTGCTACCGCCCCCCATGCAGCGGTTCCCGCAACCGCCGCGGCGCCACCTGAGGCGACGATCATCGGCAAGACGCTCAATTTTTTCCCAAGTGGTTATATTGGCACGGCTTGGCGCGGCTTTCCAGCCTCGGGGTAACCCTTTATGGAAAGCTCCCGTCTAAATGGGCACGGCATGGCGTAAGCTCAAAGTACGCGTAGCGCTGGTCGCGCGGCGAATATTGGAACTGCGGGAGCGGCAAAGGGGAATCTCCTTGGGGCTTTAGGGGGCGTGAAAGTTGCGGGGTAGAAAATTCTCAGCGCTGCTGGCGGCGACGCTCGTGTGGCTCGCCGGGCCATGCTTGAGCCTCGCCGCCCAGGATACTCAGGACAACCCGGACGCGAGCGCGGTCGCGGATTCCCAACTCCTAGGCGTAGTACACACGGCGAGCGGCGTGGGCATTCCGGGAGCCACGGTGCGCATCACCGAAACCTCTTCAGGCAAGGCCTGGGTGACTTGGACGGGTGAGGACGGAAAATTCAAATTCCCCGCGCTCCCGGCGGGCCACTACCATGCGGAAATTTCCGAGCTGGGCTTCACGCCCGCGACGCAGGAAGTCGATCTGGGTTCGGGGGCCACGCCCTCGGTCGATCTGAAGTTGGACGTAGGCAGCTTGGCGGCCACCATGGCGCCTCCCTCAACCGAGACGGCAGCGAAATCCGCTCCCGCGAATCCGTCCGCGCCTTCGAACGAAAATGCAAAGACCGCTGGCGGTGCGCCGCCTTCCATATCCACTGGATCCGCGCAGCCGAATCAATCCGCGAGCGTGGTGCCGGGCCAAGCCGTTGCAGGGCAAGGCCGCCGAAACGGTGGGCAGGGCGGTGGTGCATCGGGCGGTGGTCGTGGCGGCCCGCCGGGCGCACCGGGAGGCGGACGGCGGGTATTTCAGCAACTTGGACTGAACGGGCAGGCGCAAAATCCTGACGAGAGCGGGGCGGAGGAGCAGGCCGCCGCTGGATCAGGTGGGCAACTCGGCCAAGCCGCTTCGGCCGATGCGGTGCAAATGATCGGCACTGTGGCGATGGGGCAGATGCCGGCCGAGGGCGGATTCGTTCAGTTCGGCGACATAGGTCCGGGAGGTCCTGGGGGATTTGGACCGGGCGGCGCTGGAATTCCCGGGCAGGGCCCGCCGGGCGGCCCGGGAATGGCTGCCACTGGCGGACCTGGAGGCGGGCCCGGTGGCGCCGGTGGAGGGCCAGTTGTCTTCATGGGAGCCGGCGGTGGCGGGCGTGGTCGTGGCCGCGGTCCGGAGGGTCCACCGCCCGGCGTGGACGCGCTGTGGGGCGTGCAGCGGCTGAATCGCCTGCGCGCAAATCGCGTGCACTTCAGCGTGTACGATACGTACGGAAATTCCGCACTGAACGCACGGCCCTATTCGCTCTCCGAAGCCAATCCGCCGAAAATTTCCAGTTGGACGGAATCCGCGGGAATGAATATCGGCGGCCCGGTCAAGATTCCTCACGTTTACAACGGCACGGACAAGACATTTTTCTTCGTCAATTTTGGGGGCACGTGGTCGCGCAGCCCGGTGGATGAATTTTCCACTGTGCCGACGCTTTTGGAGAGGCCGACGTCGCAAGGCTCCAGCGTAACGTTTCCGACGGCAGCGTTGCTGTACACCACTCCGGCAAGTCTCACCACCAGTGACCCGACGGGTAACGCGCCGCTCATAGTGACGGACACGAACGGCGCTACGCTTCAAGCGCGGGAGGGAATGATCTTCAATCCGGCAAACCATGAGCAGTACGCGGGGAACACGCTGACTGGGCCGTTCAATCCCGTGGCGCTGAGCCTGTTGAGTTACATTCCGGCGGAAAACCTGCCCGGCGAGCGGCTGAACTATCACTTGCAAACGAACGTCCCCGGCGTGAGCAACCGGCTCAACGTCAACGTGACGCATCAAATCTCGGAGAAGATCAGTTTGCAGGTGAACTACAACCTGAGCGACTCGACTTCCCATTCGCTCAGTAATTTTCCGGGAATCGAGGGCAATTCCTACAATCGCGGGCAGAGCGCAATGATCGGCCTCACCCAGACTTGGGCCAAGTCGTCTCTCGTTCATTCCTCTCAATTTTATTTTTCCCGTAACCGAACCCTGGGCACGAACGAATTCACGAACGTTGCGGATATCGCCTCGCAGCTTGGAATCACGGGAATTTCGTCCGCGTCCTACGAGTACGGCCTGCCCTCAATCGCTTTTACGAATTTCACGGGATTGAGCGATCCGAATTTCTCACTGGCCCGGAGCCAGACCTACCGCTACGTTGACAGCCTGCGCTGGATCAAGGAAAAGCACACGCTCACGATCGGCGGCGAAATCCGGAAGATGGACATCAACCGCGACACCGACCCCGTGCCGAACGGGCAGTTTTCCTTCACCGGCGGTTCGACGAGCCTGCTGACCTCAACGGGCACGCCCGATGAAGCTTCACGGACCGGGAACGACTTTGCGGATTTCCTGCTTGGCTACGCGGCGAACGCCAAGGTCCAGTATGGCGGCATACCCGGCAGCAGTACCGCCACGTATTTCCGCGATTGGGGCTTTATCGGTTACGCCACGGACGACTGGCACATCGTCCCGAAATTCACGCTTACCTACGGCGTGCGCTATGAAGCGTTCACGCCGCCGACGGAGATCAACGGCCACATCGCCAATCTCGATGTGAGCGGTGGATTTTCAAATCCGACGTGCGTGACGCCGGTGGCGGTCAACCAGAACGGTTTGAATTGTGCCGCGGCTTCCACCGCTTCACTCTTCAACGGACATTACAACAACTGGGCCCCGCGCCTGGGCATCGCCTGGCAACCGCCTGGGAAATGGTTCTCCGGAAACCACCAAATGACGGTGCGCGGCGGGTTCAGCATGTTTTACGTTGAAGCGTATCTGAATACGCTCGCGGCCGAGATGGCCAATCAACCGCCCTTCGCCATCGCCGACACGGTTTCCTCGCAGACGGTCGCGACCCCTCCGTTGACGTTGCAGACAAATCTGGCACAGGCCTCGGCTTCGACGGTCCGGAACACGGTAGCCGTCGATCCCAACTACAAAGTTCCTTACGCAATGATCTGGAATTTCGGCTTCGAGTACGATCTCGCTCCTCGAACGTTTCTCGAAGTGATGTATACGGGCACCCGCGGAGTCCACCTGGACCAGCTTTTCGGCTACACGTTTCCAGCCACGGGAACGCAGTCCGGGGCGGCGTTCACGTACGATACCTCCGGCGCATTTTCCAACATGAACGCGCTCCAGGTGCGCCTGCAAAAGCGCATGAGCCACGGACTGATGTTCATGGCGCGCTACACGTTCTCGAAATCGCTCGACGACGCCAGCACGATCGGCGGCGGCGCGCAGACCGTGATTCAAAACAACGCAAATCCGCTGGGCGACTACGGGCTTTCCTCGTTCAACCAGACCCATCAATTCATGGGTATGTTCAGCTATCAGCTTCCGATCGGCGATCATCACCGATTCGCGAACAAGGGATGGCAGAAGACCGCGTTCGGCGACTGGCGCGCGAACGGCTCCATCACGGCGGATTCCGGTACTCCGTACACGGTGCGTGTGTTCTCGAAAAACCAAGCTTGCCAGAACGTTCCGGGCGTAAACTCGGAGCGCGCCGACCAAATCGGCGGCGCGGCGCTCGCCAATCCAACCATCCAGGAATGGTTCAATACCGCAGCCTTCGCCGTTCCGACGGCGTGCTACGGCGACGCGGCGCGCAACTCGATCTTTGGCCCCGGCTCGTTCAACCTCAATTCCGGATTGACCAAAACGGTTTATTTCGGACGGGATGGCTTGCGGCGACTGGATTTTTCCTGGAATGCTTCAAATCTTCTCAATCATCCGAATTTCGGCGGGCTTTCGACGGTCCTCGGCTCCACGACGTTTGGGCAAATTACGAGCGTGGGCGGGATGCGCACCATGCAATTCACCACGAGGTTTAACTTCTGATGCGTGCGCAGACAGACATCTCGCGGCGCGTCCTGGCCTGCCTTGCCGCGGCGTCGCTGCTGACCGCGCCGCTCGGCGCGCAGAATGTGCCAGCGCCCGCGCCGCAGGGCCAGGCGCAACCTCAAGCGCAGCCGCAGACTGTTCCGGTGGATCCGCGCCAGGGGCCGCCGGCTCCGCCGAAGGCGCCGGTGCGTTCGAAGGCCACGATTCGATCGACGGTGAGCCTGGTCGAAGTCGACGTGCAAGTGACGGATCGCGACGGAAAGCCGGTCAAGGGACTGAAGCAATCGCAATTCAGCGTCACCGAAGACGGCAAGGCGCAAAGAATTTCCACGTTTGAGTACAACGATATCGAGCAGGTTGAAACCGCCGGAAAAGGGGACGAGACGCCCGTTACGGTGCCGCTCGGCACGGTCACTTCGCCGCAGGAAATCAAGGCCGTCGTGCGCGATCACCGCATGATCGTGCTGTTCTTTGACCTCACCTCGCTCGAGCAGGATGATCTGCTGCGCTCGACGCGCGCCGCGCAAAGATATCTCAACGAACAAATGACGGCAGCCGACCTGGTCGCGGTGGTCGTGTTCGGCAACACGCTCAGAGTGGTCGCGAACTTCACGAACGACCGCGCGCTGTTGCACAAGGCCGTCGATGCCATCGTTCCCGGCCACGAAGCGGCGCTCGCGGGCCTGGCTGAGGCGGCCACGGCCGCGGACGGCGAAGCCGTGGTCAGCGAGGATACCGGCGCGGCGTTCACCGCGGACGACACCGAATTCAACATTTTCAATACCGACCGCAAGCTCGCCGCCGTGGAGGCGCTGTGCGAAATCCTGGAAGCCATTCCCGGCAAGAAGTCGATCATTCAATTCACGAGCGGCATCACGCAAACGGGCGAGGAGAATCGCTCCGAGCTGATTGCCGCGACGAATTCGGCGAATCGCTCGAACGTCTCGATCTACACCGTCGATTCGCGAGGCCTCGTAACTGCCACTCCGGGCGGCGACGCCAGCGCGGGCGCGTCGGGTGGCAACGCGATGTTCACCGGGGCGACCGTCATTTCGCAGAGCCAGTCGCGCCAGGACTCGCGCGAAACGCTAGCGACGCTCGCCGGAGACACCGGCGGGCGATCGTTCTTTGACACGGGAGATTTCGGCAAGGTCTTTCAAAGCGTGCAGAACGACACTTCGGGATACTACCTCGTGGGGTACTACAGCACGAATCAGGCCAGCGACGGCGCGTGGCGGCGCGTCCACGTGAAAGTTGAACCGCTTCCCTCGGGCGCGCGACTTCGGGCGCGGGAAGGCTATTACGCCCCAAAGAATTTCGGCGTGTTCACGACGGAAGATCGCGAGCGACAGCTCGAGGAAGCGTTCAAGTCGGACACTCCCGAGGTTGAGCTGCCGCTGGCCGTTGAGACCGCGCAGTTCCGCCTGAGTCCCGCGCAAGTGTTCGTGCCGATCTCCGCGAAACTCGCTCCGAGCGCGCTGCAATGGGCGCAAAAGCGCGGCAGCCGCGAGACCGCGTTTGATTTTGCCGCGGAAGTGCACGATGCGAAATCGAACCGCGTCGTGGGCGCGCTGCGTGACACGATCACCGTGAAGATCGACAAGGAACACTTTCAAGACATCCAGCAGCATTCCCTCGTGTACCAAGGCGGCATCATTCTGGCTCCGGGCGAATACAAACTGAAATTCCTGGCGCGGGAGAATGAATCGGGCAAGATCGGGACGTTCGAGGAGAATCTGTCGCTTGCGCCGCCGCGATTCGATCGCTTGCAGTTGAGTACGCTGCTACTTTCGAGCCAGGTGGAAGCCGTGCAGAACACGGCGCAGATCAAGACGCAGGCCTACGCGCAAGACGCCAAGATGAAATCGTCGCCGCTCGATCTCGGCGGGGAGCGCATCATTCCGAGTGTGACTCGCGTCTTCACTGGAGATCAGACTTTGTACGTCTTCTTTCAGGCCTACGCGCCACAAAGCGCCGACGCGAATTCGCTTCGCGCGGGCCTTGTCTTCTTCCGCAACGGCTTGCGCCTCTCGGACACGCCGATGGTCTCGCCGACCGAATACGAAGAAAAAACGCGCACTGCTTCGTTTCGCCTGAGCTTGCCGCTGGCGTCGCTTGGCGCGGGGCGCTACACGGTGCAAGCCGTCGTGGTGGACGCCGGCACGAGCTATGCCGCGTTCGCGCGCAATTATTTTGCGCTGAAATCCACGCCCAAGCCCGCTGCGACGGCGGCAGTTGCGCCCCCTCCTGGCGATTGACCCAGGTACTGCGCGGCGCTATTCTGCGATCTGCGGTCCCCCGGCCCTGCCGGTGCTACGCGGCATCCGCGATGAGCCGAAACAGCGTGCAACACCGTATGAGTGTGTTGCATCCCTAGGAACACCGTTTCCTTGCGCCGGCCCCGGAAACGTTTTGTGCGAGAATGTATGTAACGGCAATTCCTGTCGGCCGGTTTCGGAGACCGGGCGAAAGGAGGGATCCGGTGCGAGCCATCCTATCCGCGTTTGCATTGATTCTCTTGCCTGCCGGAATGATCTCCGCGCAGTCGACCCAGCCTGAAACCGTGACTGCGACCACCCGCGAGGCGGGCCCGCCCGTGAAGATCGCGCTGGATGTGCCGGCGGGCACACCGTTGCGCGTGGTGCTGGACAAGGAAGTGCGGATCCGAAAGGCGGGGCAGCCGATTCGGGCAAAGATCGCCGAGCCGGTCTACGCGTATGACAAGCTCGTTGTCCCCGCGGGCAGCGAAGTCAGCGGCAGCGTGACGCGCCTTGCCGGCGTGTCCGTTTCCAGGCGGATCATGGCTGGGCTCGACGCAAATTTTTCTCCGACGCGCGACGTTGAAATCACTTTTGACCAATTGAGACTCCCCGACGGGCGGAGCATCCCCGTTCGCACCGAAGTTTCTCCCGGATCGCAGGGAGTGCTGCAATTCGCGATTGCCGCCGACGTCAAGAACGAAGACAAAATAAAGAAAAAGAACGCCGTGCACGAGATGGCGTCGACCAAGGTCAGCGAGAAGAAGCAGGAAATCAGCCAGGAATGGAATGCCGCGAAGCAACAGATTGCCGCTCCGGGGAAACTGCACCGCGTAAAAAGAATTGTCGTCGCCGAGTTGCCGTTCCACCCCCAATATTTTGACGCGGGAACCCGCTTCAACGCCGAGCTCTTGGATCCCTTGGATTTTGGAACCGAGCAATTGTCCCCGGAAACGATTCGCATGGTGGGCACGGCGCCCGCCGACGGCAGCATCATCCATGCGCTCTTGAAGACGCCCCTCGATTCGGCGAGTTCGGAAAAGGGGGATACGGTTGAGGCCCTGATGACCGAGCCGCTGCTCACGGGCAGCCAGCTGGTCCTCCCGGAGGGGACTGTGCTCAAAGGCTCCGTCTTGCAGGTACAGCCGGCGCGCAAGCTGCATCGCAACGGTCAGTTGCGAATCGTGTTTCATGAAATCATTCCTCCTCAATCGGCCGAGCAACACGTCGAAGCCAGCCTCGAGGGGGTGGAAGTGAAAGGTGATCAAAACCTGAGCCTCGACTCCGAAGGCGGCGCGCAGGCGACTTCCTCGAATACGAGATACCTGAGGACGGGAATTGCCCTGGGGCTCGCGGCGGTTTCTTTCCTGCCGGACAGTGATCCCGGCAGTGCGGGCCAAGCTCCGCTCGAGATCGGGGGACGCGCGGCGAATGGCGCGTCCGGTTTCAAGGTGATCGGCTTCGCAATGGGCGCGCTGGTTCGGTCCCGCCCTCTTGCTTCCGGCTTGGGCGCCTATGGGGCCAGCATGTCCGTCTACAACAATTTCCTTTCCCGCGGGCACGACGTTATCTATCCGAAAGACACCGCGATGGCGATTGGATTCGGATCGCGCGTGACCAACGCGCCGAAGGCCGGCGCCTCTGACGCGAATCCGGCGAACGAGAAAACCCTCACCGTGTCGAAGTGATTGTCTTTAGCCACATTCCTGATACGGGAATTTTCCGACAAACTCATTCTGTTTTGGAACATTCCTCGCGGCGGTTCCATCCTTTCCGCAGTCCGATTCGCCTCCATTTGACAGACCAGGCTTGACTTAGCCAAGGACGTCAAAATCTTCCGCTCTGCTCCAATTGGTGTAGCTCTTGCTCCGAACGGGCCCGGAACAGTGGGTTCTGCGGCGGAGTGCGGCATGGATTCCTTATTGATGAATTTTTCGCGGCAGCTCAACGACGTATTTCTGCTCGCGCTCGTCCTGGCGGCGCTGGCCGCAGCCATCGTTCTGCTGCTTGCCTCTCTCGCCGCGCGGCGCGCCTGGCGGCATCTCCGCACAAAACAATTTGACGCGCTCTCCTTCAAGATTCACGAGCGCTGGCGCGAAATGGTTCGCGGAGAAATTCCTCCGGAGGAGTGGTGCAGCAATTCTCTGCAATGCGAAATCCTGCAATCGATCGTGATCCAGGAAATCGGCGCCGTGACGGACAAGGATCGCGCCGGCCTGCAGGATTTTCTGCGGAAAAGCGGCTTGCTCGACCGCTGCATCGACCGGGTCTACAACGGCCACGGCTGGGGCCGCCGCCGCGCCATGCTGGCGCTGGGCGCGATGCAGGTGCCGGAGGCCATCCCGCCGCTCGCCGAATTGCTCGATGACTGGCAACTCGATACGCGGCTCGCCGCCGTGCAGGCCCTCGGCCGCACCGGCCTTGCCGAGGCGGCGGAGCCGATCCTCGAAACGCATATGGTCGGCGGACTGAAGGTGCCGTCCGACCCGCTCACCAATGCGCTGATGCGCTGCTACGCAGAACGGCCCACGGCGTTGCTGCCGTTTCTCCGGCGCAGCCTCGGAGAATCGCGCGAGCTGATTGCGCGGGTCGCGAGCGAGCTGGCTACGCCTGCGATGGCCGATGAAATGATTCTCCTGGCGGAGGATCCGAACCCGGAGGTTCGCGCGAGCGCCGCGAAAGCCCTCGCAGCCGCGCACCTTCCCGTCGCGATTCCTGCGCTCGCCATTCTGATCGGGGATGGCGTCTGGTTCGTGCGGCTGCGCGCCGTGTCCGCTCTCAACGGGATTCCACACCCGCGCACGATCCCGCTGCTTCTGGAAGCGATCTGCGATTCGAACCGCCTCGTTCGAATCCGGGCCGCCGCGGCGCTCTCCAAGTTCGAGCACGAAACCACGGAGATCCTGCAGAGCATCGTCGATTCGCGCGACCGCTACGCGCTCCACGCCATGATTTCCGCACTTGAACTGGGCGGCGGCTTCAAGAAAGTCATGGCGCAGCTCACCGATCCCGCGCTCCACAATGAAGCGGCCGCGCGCCTCGTCGAAGCCCTCCGCGAAGGCTCGGCCAGCCTCTGGAGCACTCGCCCCGCCGATCCCGTGGTTGAATCGGTGTTTCCGTAGCTGTCGTGCTTTGGCTCGCCGCGCCGTGGCGGGTCTTGATTTCCGCCAGTATCTCCTCGATTTCGTCTTCGCGGTCGAGTTGATCGCCCACGTCGGAAGGTGCACAACCTTCTCGAGCCTTCGGACCTAAACTCACGGTTTTCTGTCTTGCGTACGAAGTCATTGGTGTCTGTTTCGATTGTGTAGGTGAAGACCGCAAAGCCTTAGGAATATCGGAGTACGAGCCAAGCTGTGAGAAATAGGAACGAATTCCCGCGGTTGTCAACTAGTGCCCTTATTCTCAGTGATATACTTCCACCGAACCCGAACGCAGTTTCGGTGCTGGTGTCCGCCTCCAAACGATCTCTAGGTGCCCTAAGAAATGGGGCAAGGGGTTGCCACTTATGGGGAATGTGTACAGGCAAGACTCACAACGGTTACATGAGCTACTAGACAAAGCCAGTGCGGCGCAGGGCGCAACAATGTTGATTCCCGACTTGCAGCGCCCGTACGTGTGGACGCCTAATCAGGTCACACTGCTGATCGATTCACTTGTTCGTGGATGGCCGTTCGGGACGCTGCTCCTCTGGAAGGTCACTCATCAAGAGTTGCAAGGCATTCCGTTTCGTCCGTTCTGGACGGTAGTCAACCGCACTGGCGACTCGAACGGAGCTCAAGTGCCCCAGATGAATCCGCCGGCTGAATATCACATGGTGTTGGATGGGCAACAGAGAATTCAGAGTCTGTTGCTGGCTCTCGGAAGCGATGACTGGGGATTTGCGCTCGAAGATCGAGAGTGGACCGAAGAAATCAAGGAGCGCAGACCTAGGGGCCGTCAGGCGAAGTACAAACATTGGTCGAAGGCAAGTCTCTGTTTCGATCTTCAAGCTTTCTTGACTCAATACGACAGGCATGCGAACAGTTTGCTAGCGATTGACTTTCGCACGGTCCTGACTTGGGCTATTACCGATCCTCAAGGCGGGCAGTCAAATTTTCCCAAGCCCGATAACTATGAGAACCCCTTGTTGAAAGCCTACGCTCCTGAGAGCCAAAACCGCCTGATTCGGCTGAGCCGACTATGGAAAGAGGCGCAGCCAAATCCCGCTCTTAAGGAAGCGCAGTTCAGGCAAATATTGCGGCCGCTTCTAGAACAACACGGTGTTGCAGCCGAAGCTATCGACAAACTCCTTCAGCCGATGGGGGAACTAATGACAACCCTACGGGACGTGAAGCTAGCCGATGTTACATTTCTGGAACTTCAGCCGTACGACCCACAGACTTGGACGCCTGACTCTTATAACGACGCTATCGTAAACATTTTCACTCGGCTCAACACGGCTGGAAGAACGCTTACACGCGAGGAGATTACGTTTGCTTGGTTGAAAGTAGGCTGGGAAACACAAACCACTGACGGGAAGTCGGCCGGAGAATGCTTCGCTGAGCTACAAAAACATCTTCTTGATCTGCGGCTCGATCTTGAGTTAGACGAACTGGTTAGGGCAGCATCGTTTGTTTGGTCCGTGTCCAGCAACGAGGGTCGGTTGCTGGCAAACAGCGACCTGCTCAAGGGTGATGTCATACGTCCCATGGCCTCAGCACTCTCGCGTAGGTGGAACACCGTTCAGAGTTCGTTCATATCGGGAGCCAACGCACTTGCTCAAAGAAGTCTGGACTACGGTCCACGCGGCCACTTCTCATCTCTTTACGCGCTGGCAGTGCTCTGGGCGTGGCTTTATGTCGCAGAGCTGTGGAAAGCCGACCACGCTCTCACGGAGCTTGACCGAGACGACTTTGAGAAGAGATGCAGCTCTTCGGTTGCCACCTACGTTGATCGCTGGATCATGTGTTCGCAATGGGCGGGTGTCTGGTCAGAATCATCGACTACAAAGGTGGAGATGTACGCGAAGGATTTGACCGAACTCTTGAAGACGGTTGCAAACTCGAATAGCGCCTCGCAAGTGCATGGCAAATGGGACGAATGCTTCAAGAAATTCGTTGAGAATCTCACCGCCGACGCAACAAGCAATCTAAGTACCGTTATTGCTTCCAGTCGCGAGCGTGTTGGGCTGTATCGAAATTTTCTATGGGTGTGGCACAGGCTCGACACTGACCGATGGGAGAAATCCCAAGTCCAGCTCAGAGTTGGGAAAAGCAAGGCAAACGCAGAAGTCGATCATGTCGTTTCCTTCGCTCTGTGGGAAAAGAAGCTTCAGTCAGGTTTGCCCAAAGAAGTCCCAGAACAGGAGGAAGCACTTTCCCTGGCCAATAGGCTAGGAAACTGCTCGCTCCTAGAGAAAAACTTTAACATTTCTAAGAGTGACAAGACGCTTAAGTCGTTTCTCTCGCAGATCCACGAAGTGCGCGAGAACAAGATTCGCATTGACGCGTGGTGTGCGGCGCTCGCGATTCCGCAGGCCTTACTTGATCCCGATGTCGCCAATGTTGATGAAATTAACGAAGCGATCGAAAACCGCGATAAGGAAATGAGGAGTGATCTCGCCGATTTTGTCCGCGGTCAAAGGGTTCGCGTTGATGCGGACACACCCCCGCCGCCCCAGCCCCTAGCAGTGGATAGCGCTCTATCGATTCTGCCAGCAAGAGAAGACGCCACTGCCGCTAGCACCCAATCAGCTGGACACGAGCCCTTCCCGGAGATGGAGGTCGTCGATGCTGGCTCGGAAGATAAGGAAGAAGATTTATCCGACGAGCGAGTAACACAAACAGGTCACGGCATTGATCTCCAGGGGCTACGTGCAGCGTATAAAGAGGACGGTTCGGTGCGTCTCATCGTCGATCACTTTGCAAGCCGCGAGCGAAACCAGAATGAAACGCACATTGACAGACTGGAAGCCTTGTTGGAGCGAAGCGGTGCAACACTGTCGCGGTCGGCGATAATTCGTGCTTTTCGACGTCTAGATGTGCTGGGTTTAGGGCGCTTCATACCAGGTAGAAAAGGATACGCCACGAGATTTGAATGGCATGAGAAATCGCTCTCCATTCGAGGCCTAGCCACAGTCGAGAATGCGATCATCGAGCAACAAGCAATTGAGCAAGGGGGCTAGGGAAGATTTCGAGGGAGCACAATTGGCTAGTCTTGCTTGCGTTCGGCGCGGAGGTCGATGCCGAGTTGCTGGCACTTCTTGTAGAGGTGGCTTCGCTCGAGGCCGAGGGCGCGGGCCGTGTTGGTCATGTGGTGATTGTGGCGGCGCAGTTCGGCGAGCAGGACTTCGCGTTCGAAGGATTCGAGGCGCTGCGAGAGAGGGCCGGTTCCCGTTGACGATGTCGCGTCGCCGTTGCGCGAGGCTGGCAGCGCGAGACGGGCTTCTTCGGCGGTGACTGTCTGTGAGGCGGAGATCAGCAGGACGCGCTCGACGACATTGCGCAGCTCGCGCACGTTGCCGGGCCAGGCGTAGCGCTGCAAGGCATCAAGCGCTTCGGGAGAAAAACTCTTGGCGCGCCAGCCGTTTTGTGCGGCGACTTGCGCTGCGAAATATTCCACGAGCGCGGGAATTTCCTCGGCGCGGTCGCGCAGCGGCGGAAGCACAATCGGGAAAACAAAAACGCGGTGAAACAGGTCCGCACGGAACGATCCTTGCTTGACCATGTCCTCTAGGTTGCGGTGGGTGGCCACAATCACGCGCGCGTCAACGGGGATCGGTTTGTCGCCGCCGACGCGCTCGATCTCGCCCTCTTCGAGCACGCGCAGCAGCTTCGACTGCATCACGAGCGGCATGTCGCCGATTTCGTCGAGGAACAACGTGCCGCCGGCGGCCTGCTCGAATTTTCCGACGTGGCGCGTCGCCGCTCCGGTGAAGGAGCCTTTTTCGTGGCCGAAGAGCTCGGATTCGATCAGCTCTGCTGGAACTGCGGCGCAATTCAATGTGATAAATGGCCCGGCGTGCCGCGCGCTCTTTTGATGGATCGCGCGGGCGATGAGTTCCTTGCCCGTGCCCGTCTCGCCTTGAATGGCAACGCGCGTTTCGCTCGCGGCGACGCGCTCCACCTGCGCCATCAAGCGCTCCATGGCCGGGCCGGACCAGGTAATCTCGTGCTTGCCCAGGCGGCGGCGCAAGTCGCGGTTTTCATCCTCGAGGTGGCGCAGCCGCAGAACATTTTCGATGGTGACGAGAAGTTTCTCGGTCGAGAGCGGCTTTTCGAGGAAATCGACGGCGCCCAGCCGGGTCGCGCGCACGGCGGTCTCAACGTTCGCCTGCCCGGAAATCATGACCACGGGCGTCGTGATTCCCGCCGCTTTCAGGTCTTCGAGCAGCGAAATACCGTCTTTGCCAGGCATGACCACGTCCGAAAAAATCAGATCATACCGCTCGGCGCGGATCAGCTCGAAAGCCCGCGTGGCGCTGTCGCACACCGAGGCCTCGAAGCCCGCGAGTCGAAACGCGCGCGAAAGCGAAGCGAGCGTGTTGGGGTCGTCGTCGATGAGCAGGAGGCGCGGCTTGGGCGAGTTCATGGTGGAGTCACCGCCTCATGCCGCGGAAAACATCGGCGGGTCGGCCGGACGTTCCTCGGCGGGATTGATTTCCCCGTGCGAGTTCTTGTGCACGAGCGGCAGCTCGATGCGAAACGTCGCGCCCGCTCCCGGCGCGGACTCGACTTCGATTCTGCCGGCATGATCACTGACGACGGATTGCACGATCGCAAGGCCGAGGCCGGTGCCGTGCCGCTTGGTGGTGTAATACGGCGTGAAGAGGCGCGCGCACTCCTCGGGCGTCAAACCTTCGCCGGTATCGGTGACTTCGAGGCGCACCGCTCCATTCCGCTGCGCCGTACGGACGGTGAGCGTGCCGCCGGCCGGCATGGCATCCAGGGAATTGAGGATCAGGTTCTCGAGGGCGCGGCGAAGGAGCGTGCGGTCCGCCTGGGGGCGTGGAGCGTTCTCGTCGAGATACAGCTCGGTAGTGATGGGCGGGCGGCCGACCGGGGCGAGCTGCGGCTCGAATAGTTTCACGGCGCCGCGAACGAGTTCGTTCAGATCCACGGACTCGAATTCCGGGGGTGGCATCTTGGCGAAATCGCTGAAGCGGCTGACGATGGCTTTCAAATTTTCGAGCTCGGCACGCAGCGTGGCCGTGGACTCGAAAAAGATTTCGTCGAACTGCTCGGAAGTTTGTTCGCGGGCGCGCTGCAGATTTTCGACGGTGAGCTGCAAAGGGAACAGCGGGTTCTTCAGCTCGTGCGCCAGGCGCTTCGCCAGCTCGCGCCACGCCGCGACGCGTTCGGTTTGCACCAGGCGCTCGCGCTGCTCGGCGAGCTGGCGTGTCATTTCGTTGAACGCGTCCGCGAGCTGGCCGATTTCGTCGCGGGAACGAAGCGCGACACGGGCCTCCCAATGGCCGGCGGCCACCTCGCGCGCGCCCGCCGCCAGCAGCTCGATCGGGCGAGTGACGCGCGCCGAAATCCACCAGCCGAGAATGAGGCCGAGCAGAATCACGCCGCCGCCCACGAGCAGCGCGAGCGCGCGGATGAAGTCGAGCATCTGAATCAGATTTTGCCGCGAGCTGCCAACAAACAGAACGCCGAGCAAATCTCCCTCACGGCCTGAGAGCGGAATCGCGTTGAACGCTTCCGAATTCGCACCCGGCCCGGCGCCGGAGGCGACCGTTTCCTGAAGCTCACGCCGGTTTTTCTGCACGTCCGCAATCATCGCGGAGAACAGCTCGGGCTGGCTGACCGGGCCGCGCGGATCGGTCAGCTCGGAGGGCACAAAGCCCTGTTCGAGATTTCGATACAGCAGCGCGCGCATGCCCTCGGGAAGAACGAGTGTGGCGAGAAAATTTTGATCGAGGCGTTGTCCGCCGATCAGAAAGAGCCGCCGCTCGCCCACGCGAACCGTGCGCACCGCGAGCAAACCCAAGTCCACTGCGTCGGGAGTATCCACGCGGCGCAGGAACGCGCCCTTGGAGTTCCAGTCGGGTTCCGCGGTCACCCAGTCGTTCTTGTAGCCGAAGCGGGCGGGCCACTCGGAAGAGGAAATCAGCGTGCCATCATCGTTCACAAAGTCGACGAAGTCGAGTTGCTGCGCCTGGGCGATGCCCCGCGCGTCGTTGTAGTACTGCGACGCGTCCGCCTGCGGGCGATTCAAGTCCATGGCCATGCGCAGGGTGGCTTCGGCGTCGGCGAGGCTTTGCACGCGATGCGCGATTTCGTCGCCGCGCTGCGCGTACTCGCGGCGAAACTGGGCGACGAGCGCGTCCGAACGCTGGCGGTCGAACTCTTCAAACGCGCGGCGCGTATACGCGGATACTCCCCACGCCACCAGCGATACCGCGGCGACGATCGTCGTCACGAAAAAGGCCAGGAGCTTGGTGCGAAAGCTCATGGGGCGTTGCTCCCCAACGCGCTGCTCCCGGCGCTCGCGGGCGGTCCGAGCCAAACGTCCGCCAGATCCCAGCCGCCCCAGCGTGGCGCGATCCAGTCGCGCACTTGAGGGCTGAGGCCGTAGCTTTCGGAAACGTGGACGAGGGGAATCACCCGATACGCCTCCAAGGGCGCGCGTTCCGCATCATAGACGTCGTCGAGAGTTTTCATATTTGCGGCGGGTTCACCAAGCGGCTGGAGCAGCCCGAAAAGCGCCGGCGCGGCGACGGGCGCATGCGTTCGTTCGCGCACGAGGCGCACATCGGCGGCCGGAGGCTTCGCTTTTCCATCGACGGGCTGCCCGGACGCCTGCACTACGATCCCTGCTTCCCGCAAATTGACCGACACACGATCCGCAACAGCACGGGCTTCAGTGTCACTGGAATCATAGACCAGCACGAGCGGTGAGGAACGCGAAAGTTGGCGCCCCGATGCTGAGAGTAAATCCTTGGCCTGCGGCAAGTCGAACGACACGGGGAACAAGTGCGCGTAACCTGAAATCCAGTTCGGGAGCAATCCGACGGCGACCGCTCCCTGGCCTTGCAGGATTACATTCGCGATCGATGTTCGGTCGATCGCGAGCGAAATTGCCTGCCGCACGTGGGGATCCTGAACTGCCGGGCGAGCCGCGTCCAGCACGAGCGCAAAAAGTTCCTCAGGGTCGCTCGAAACCGTGCGAATGCCTCGCTGCGCGGCGCGACGCACCTGGGAGGGCGGAAGCTCGACTATGTCTGCCTGGCCGAAGGCAATCGCATCGGCTTGCTGATCGCCGTTTATTCCAATGCTGAGAGCGAGCTTGTCCACGTACGGGCGTCCTGCCCAGCAGGTTTCGTTCGCATCAAATTCCATGTGGGTCGCTGCCCCCATAGATTCTATGAGCGTGTATCGAAAGGGTCCCGTGCCCACGAGTGAGCCGTCATCCCCAGCGCGGAAAATAAAGTAGCGCCCCGTTGCGAGTTGCATGGGAAGTCCCACCAGGGGCTGGTCCGCACCGATAACGACCGAATCCGAATTCGCGCTGACGTCGAAGGAGACGCCGAGCAATTGTTGCAGGGCCATCGCGGCGACGGGCGGCGTGAGCGGCGTGCCGTCGCTGAATTTCACGCCGTCGCGCAGGCGAAACAGCCAGCGTTTCCCTTGGGCGTCATACTGCCAAGAAACGGCGAGCCCGGGTTGAAGCGTTCCGCGTGCGTCGAGCCGAATCAGGCGGTCGAAAACGAGAGTGTCTAACCGTTCGAGGGCCGCAGTTTGTGCGGGGGCCGACGGCCGCTGGCGCGGATCGAGATTTTCGACGCGTTCGCTCATCTGAACGCGCAGGGTCCCCCCGAATCGCGGCCGCACGGACGCGTCCGCCCTGATGCACAGCCATAGCGATGCCGCGGCCAGCGCCAAGAACGCGAAACGGCCGCGCCAGCTATCGGGAGCAGGAAATGAAGATGCGGTACGCCTCATAATTTTCCGACTCGAGATTATGAACAACGATTCCCAGGTCTTCCACCCCGGAAATATCCAGCACCGGACCGGCAAAAAAAATAGGTGCGCTGACGGGAATGCCAGCTGCATCCGCGCGGAATCCGTCAGGGTCGAAAAGCTGGACAAAGTCTTTTTCCGTGTAGTCCCCTCGCCCGGATCCTAGGACCGGACGCACGAATGGGCACGCGCCCTCAACGAAGGCTGACTGATTTCCGCGCTGCCGGACGATTGAGTCAGCGGTAGGTGGCCCGACAGCATCTGTAGAATTTCGCGACCCGATCACGACGGCGTGACATTCCGTCACGCTGAAGCTTTCCGAAGAGATGGCGCAGACCTTTCCGGAGAAGCTTGCCTTCACGTCCCGGACATCCTTCGTCAGATCGCCCACCGGATCCCGGCTAAGCGGGACCGAGCGCGGAAGCTGAAGCTGCGAAATGATCGTGCCGCCTACTTGGCGAAGCACGACTCCATCGTCGGTGAGCAGCCAAAATTCAGGCGGCGCCACCGGCGACTGCGGCTGAAGCGTGACAAAATCCAGAATACGCCGCGGCCCCTCCCAGATTTTTTCCGCGCGCAGAGTCAATGGCATTGCGCCCGGAGCGCCCTGGCTCTTTGCAGTTCGAGGCGAGGTCTCCAGCAAAACAATGGTGGCGCCACTTGTTCGGATCTGCGCCGTCCAGACCAGCTCTTTCCAGTTTTCGGAAAGCGTAACGCTCAGTTCGACGCCGGCTGCATTCTGAGCCGACTGAGGGATGCACCAGGATCGCAGCGCCTCCCGGAACGATTGTTCGATTCGCGCCGCGTCTTCGGCCGGAAGGGAAGAGAGGTTCGCAAATTCGCAGGACGCTTGCGCCCCCGGCGGCATTTTGGCACCGATCTCGTCCGCGAGTTTCATCGCGGAATCATCCAGAGCGGCCGTTCGCGCAACGCCTGAAATTCCGAACGAGGCTAAGAAAAACAAGATGGCGCGGAAGAGAAGTGTGGAAGGCTTGGAGGCCATGATCAAATTGCCGCGCCTGCTCTACGAATTTCGACGTAGGACGTTCCGAAATCGCCAAGGCGCAAGAAAATCATAGCACAGCGGTTGTGGCGCGCCGCCCGCCTGCGCCGGGGGTTTGCGTAATGCGCATCGGGCATCTGAATCGCTCGATTTTTTCCATTTGCCCCGGTCAATTGTGAAATCTCTCAAGCTCAAGGCTAAAGTCGCGAGCGCGTACAGTAGGACAGGCTTCCAGCCTGTCGCTTTCGGTCCGGCAAGACCCAAATCCGACAGGCTATAAGCCTGTCCTACTGGTACGCGGTTCGCGCATTGGCCACCGGCCGGGCGGCGCTCGTTCCGGAAGGTCCTTCGCAGGGGCGGCGGTCCCTGTCCCGGTTTCCGGCGAGCGGCCCGCAAGGGTTTTGGCCGGTGTAGCTCAATCTCTTGGCGGGCTCCGCGCCCCGGCTTCGCCGGGGCGTTCCGTGTGAGAGCAGAGCCCGCATCCGCCTCATTTCGTTTTCAGCGCTTGCGCCTGCTTGCGGGCGGGCGCGGAGTTGTCCGGATCGGCGTCATCCGCGTTGTTCGACCCGGTCGCGCCCGAGAACGCGGAGCGCAAGACGTCTGAGGCAAAGAAATTTTTCCCGTCGGTCGGCACCATGATGATTTGCAACTTGTCGGAGAGCCTCTCGGCGATGATTTTCTGGATCAGCATGGGATTTTGCTTGAGCACTGCGGCTTCGCCTTGTAGCCGCTCGGCGTCGGCCGCGGCGGTCAGGCGAATCGTTTCGGCGTTCGCGGCTGCGTTCAACTTGGTGGCTTCCGCATCGGCCGCGGCGAGCAGCTTGCGCCGCTCGACCTCGGCCTTGCTATCGATCACTTTCGATTGTGCGGCGGCTTCCGCGTTCTCTACGGTGGCTTCCTTGCGCGCCTCGGCTTCGAGCTTCGATTGCTCAATCTGCTTCTGCTTCAGCGGCAGCGTGTACTGCATGGCGTCGGCTTCGGCTTTCGCCCCAATGACGCGGGTGGCGGCGTCCGCCTCCGAGCGCTTGATCTGCTGCGCCTTCACGGCCTCGGCCTGCAGCTCGGCGATCCTCACCTGCTTTTCCTGAATCTGCGTTTCAAATTCCATTCGCTCGCTCTCCTGCTCTTTCAAAAGCATTCCCTCGAGCCCCTTGGCGTATTCCGCCGGCAGCTTCACGTCGCGCAAGAGCACTTCCTTCACGACGATTCCGTCCGATCCGAGCCGGTCCGTGATGGTTTTCGCGGTCTTGGTGTGAAATTCGTCGCGCCTCGTGGAATAGACTTCGCGCACCACGTAATTCGGCGCGAGGTCGCGAAATGCGGTCGAGACCACGGGCGCGACGATCTCCGAATCCACTGGCTGCGCGAGGTTGGAGTGAATGTAAGCGAGCTTCTGCGGATCGAGACGGTAGCGCACGGCCACGGCCAGTCCGATCGTCAACCCTTCGCGCGTTTGCACGGTCAGTACTTCGTTTTTCGCCGCAGCATCCGTTGTTGCTTCGGTTCCGAAAACGTGATCGCGGAGATCATAGAGGGCCACGCGCTCGACGAACGGCAGGACCAGGTGCACGCCGGGATAGAGCGTCCCGGGAATCACGCCCGAAATCTGGCTGACTCGCACTCCGCCCGATCCTTCGGGCACCACGGCGAAGCTCAGGGCCACCAGCAGCGGCGCCCATCCCCAGCCGAAAATCTTCGCGGCGAGCGTCCATCGGACGGGGCGGCTTAGTCCCGACTTCTCGGCCGCCCCGGGTTGTCCCGACCCCATCAGTCTCTGGAACTGCATCGCCAGATAAACGTCGTAGGCCACAACACCCGCCGCTGTGCCGAACATCGCGACACCCACGGCCATCAGTAACCACCTCATTGCGAACATGACGCGCTCCTTTCATTCCTGTTTGCTCCGAGTCTCGGCTCCCGCTCGTCGAAGCAAACTTCAATTCGGACGCGAACGTCTCGCGACACCCGTAGCTAAGCCGCGTCCCGCCGCTGATTCGCTTGCTGGCGGTTGGCGACCGTGGTGCGGCGGCGTGGTTCGTCGCCGGCATCAGCAGAAACAGGCCGCGCATCAAGAGCCACGTGATCCAAAGAGCCAGCAGGACCGAGATCAGCGCCGCTTCCAGCACAATTGCCTCGCTCATGAAGGTATCCATTGCAGCGCCTCGCTTTCTTCGCGAATGCAGATGGCAGGGCAACTGCCAAACGACAGATCGCTGAAAATGAAAGATTTACACCTGATTGGCGATACGCCAGGCTGTGGCCAGGAAAACACGCTGTGTACTATTCGTGGCGCTGGCGTCTCGCTTGCCCCTCTTGCCTCGGGGCAAGCGAGACGCCAGCGCCACGGGCTTGCGCTAGAGATTCGTTAATTTCGCGGATGGGCTATACTTAAGATGAGGAGCAACGGCTCCAATGCGCAAGGACGGTATCCAAATCGGGAAGATTTACGGGATACCGATCTACCTCCATACCAGCTGGCTGATCATTTTCTTCCTGGTCGCGGCGTGGTTTTACTCGGAGTACGACGCGCTGCAGCTCAACCTTCCCATCGAGCGCCTGGTAGGACTCTGCGTGATGACCAGCCTGCTGTTCTGCGCTTCGCTGGTGTTTCACGAGGTCTCCCACAGCGTCGTCGCCAAGCACTACAAGATCCCAGTCGTTTCGATCACTTTGTTCGTTTTTGGCGGCGTTTCCCGCATCGCGCGCGAGCCCGCGCGCGCCGTTGAGGAGTTCAACATCGCCGTGGCCGGGCCGCTTTCGAGCCTGTTGCTCGGGGGTGGTTTCTGGCTCATCGGCCGGCACGCGGGCACGAACGAAGTCTTGTCGACGCTGGCCGGTTCGCTCGCGTGGATCAATATCAGCCTGGGGCTTTTTAACCTGATTCCTGGGTTCCCGCTGGACGGCGGGCACATCTTCCGAGCGGTCGTCTGGACGTTCAATAAGGATTTCGCACGTGCCACCAGGGTCGCCGCGCTCACCGGGCAGATTTTCGCTTATGGCATGATCGCTCTTGGAGCGGTGACGGCTCTGGCGAGTTACCAGCCGCTGGGCAGCGCCGCGGGCGGAATCTGGCTGGCGTTCATCGGCTGGTTTATTTTGTCGGCGGCCAGGCAGACGCAGGCGCAGGTCGAGGCGCGAGGCGCGCTGGAAGGGCTGCGCGTGGCGGACATCATGTCGCCCGAAGTTCATACCGTCGGGCGCGAAATTTCTCTTGAAGACTACGCGCGGGAGATGGTGCGAACGGGCCGCCGCGCGCATCTCGTGGTGGCGGGCGACCAGCTCGTGGGTTTGGTTACGGCGGAGGCGCTGAACTCGGTTCCGCAGCACGATTGGGATGTCACTTCCGTGCAGGCTGTGATGCTTCCGAAGGACAAACTTTTGTGGGCCGCGCCCGAAGAGCCCGCGCTGACTCTCCTCGACCGCATGCGCACGATCGGGCTGCAACAGTTGCCCGTGATCGCGGGAGGGAACGTCGTTGGAGTCGTTACGCGTGATTCCATCATGCGCGTCCTGCAATCGCGCCACATGCTCGACCACGCCGCCGGGCGCTAGGCACACGCTGCGTTCTTACCTCAGAAGTGAACCCACCTTGCGCATCTGGCGCGAAAAATCGACTGGATTGTAATTCGAGGGATTTTCGAGCTGCTGGAATAGCCCGTTAATTGCGGCGCGAACGTCCGCCGCGTTCGCTGGTTTCTCCGAGCGTGAGTACGCAATAAAGAGGGAATCGAGGGCCATGGCGGATTGCTCGGCGGCGCGTTCTCCTTCGTTGGAAATCTCGTCTGCATCGCTTGAAATTTTTTGCAGGAGTTTCAGCGTGAGCGCTGCGTCGTAGGGCTGCGCTTCGATCCGAACCGCGATTTGATTCGCGAGCGTGGCTGCGCCGGCCGATGCCGCCGCAACCGCGTCGCGATCCGGGTTCGATTGACTCAGGGATTTCGCCAACTGCGCGATTTGGTCGTCGAGGCGCGTAGCTGCGTCGCGGTCTACTTGATGCGCGAGTTCGCGGAAGACGGCGTAGCGCGAGCCGTTCCAGGGTGGATCGCCCGGGCGGCGGCCCGCGTAGCCGCGCTCCTGCCGCCAGCTCTGTTCGGGAGCGGTCAGCGAATGATGGCAGGCGAAACAATCCAGCTCGGAATATTCCGGCCAATTCTTGCCCTTGGCGCGCCAGGCGAGGCGCTCCATTGCCGCGCGGAGCTGCACGGCTTGCCCCGTGCCCCACTCGCGCACGCCAGCCCAGGCGTCGTTTTCGGCGGCGACGCCCGGCGCGCTCTCGCGCGGCGTTTTCCAGTGGCGGGGCATGACGGCGGAAAAGGAATCGAGCTCGAAGTAGAGGTCGGGATGGCCGGCGGCGATCATTTCATGGTCGACAAATTTTTCCTGCGTGCCTAGGTGACAAGACAGGCATTTCTCCGTGCGCCGCGCGAGGTTCCGCGTGTCGTACATTCCGGCGGCGACGGATTGTTCGTGCGTCCAATTGCGTGTCGTGTGCGGCCCGAGCCACGCGGACGACGGCCCGTGGCAGCTTTCGCAACTGACCCCTTCGCTGAGCTCGAAGGTCTTGGCACGCGCGTCCGCGGGCACGTCGAGCGCGTGGCAGGAGAGGCACTTCGCTGCTTGCTCGGATTTTCCGAGGCCGAGGATCCGCCCCATGCGCTCGCCGACCGCGCCGGTGAGCGCGTCGTAGGCCTTGGCGTGTTTGTCCTTCACCGCCCAGATGCTGTATTCGTTTTGAAAGATGCGGCTGTCGGCGCGAGGCTTCACGCTGCCGTGGCAACTGGTGGAACTGCACGAGCCTGGACCGGTGTACTTGCTCGTTTCCGCGGGGGGATTGGCGGCGGAATCAGGGCCGCCGGCAAGGCTCACCGACGTGCAAAAAATCGCGCCCAGCCAAACCACGGCGCATCGCAGCGTCCAACGCTTGGCCTCAGGCCGGATTTTCATTCGCTGGCTCGGATGGAACGAAACCTCACGCGCGCGGGCGATCGAGCCGCCCGGCAACAGAATTTTTTATACTTCCCGCGGGAAGCGAAGTCAACGAAAGCCGCGACGCCGCTTTCCAAGGTGAGCGACACTCCTTCGCGACATCAGTATGAATCCTCGATTGACCTCTTTTCTGAATTATTGTATATACATAAATTGTGTTTACCTGGGACGCCCGCAAAGCCACCAGGAATTTGCAGAAGCACGGAGTCTCTTTCGAAGAGGCCGCCACGGTCTTTGCCGACCCCCGCGCCCTGGAGTGGGAAGACTTCGAGCACTCGAATCACGAAGTGCGATTCAAGCGATTGGGACTCTCGAGCCGAGGTCGAATTGTGATCCTGGTTTATTCCTATCGGAGACTTAAGAATGGCCAAGAAACTTATCGAATCATCACTGCGCGTCGGGCAAGCCCGAAAGAGCGCGAAGCCTATTCAGGGTAAGCCGATCGATTTTTCGGATTTGCCGGAATCGACGGACACCGAGCTTCGACGCGCGCGGCGCGTCGGACGGCCGAAGTCCGGAAGCGCAAAGCAGTTGATCGCGATTCGTATCTCCCCCAAGCTTCTGTCCCGCCTGCGCCGACTGGCCGCGAAGCGTGACAAGCCCTACCAGACGCTGATACACGAACTCCTTGAAGAAGCTGCGCGGAAGTCGAGAGTGGCTTAGAGACTCCGAGTCCAGCAAATCTGATCTGTACATTGAATACGGCATGGAAAATGCTGACGCGGTCAGGATGGACTCGCAAGCCTTGGTCTGCTATATGAATTTTGGAATGAACTGCCGGGCAAGCGTGGAGTCGATCTTCCCCGAGGAGCACCCATTTGCTATTTGAAGAGCTGAAAAATATCGAGCGGCAGCCGGACGGAACGCCCGTGGCCGCCGAGGATCTTCTTCGGCTCCCCGTATTCAAGGATATCTCCCCGCAATTTCTGAAGAAAAATGCGAACGCGACGGTGTGGCGCCATTTCCGGCGTGGCGAGATCGTGTGCCGCGAAGGCGAATTCGGCTCGACCGCGTTTTATGTTCTGGAAGGCAAGGCGAGCGTTGCGCTTGCCGCTCCTATCGCTCATGTCAAGGCCCAGGGCCGACCGGCGGGGTTCCTTGCGCGTCTTACGAGCAAACTCGCCAGCCGGCTGGCCGCGCGCCAGGAAGACAGCCGCGAAGAAGAGGTCGACCGGCGATCGATTCCGATCGATGCACCCGTCGATTTGGCGTACGACCATCCGGTCGCCGAGCTCGGCGCGGGCGAACTTTTCGGCGAAATGACTTGCATGAACTACTACCCACGGTCAGCCACCGTACGCGCGGAAACCGATTGCACGATGCTGGAGATGCTGCGCAACGTGCTTGACGTCCTGCAAAAGAGCAAGGCTTTTCGCGCGCAGCTTGATGAAACGTATCGTCGCCGCGCCCTCGATTCACATTTGCGCGACGTTCCGATTTTTCGCGGCTTGCAGCAGGACTTTGTCGACCATCTCCGCGACCGCGTCGAGCTTCTGCGTTTTGCTCCCGGGCAGGCGATCTGCAAGCAGGGAGATGCGGCCGACAGTTTTTATCTCGTGCGCCTCGGCTTCGTGAAGGTTTCCGAAAACTATCCTGGCGGCGAACTTGTGCTGGCCTATCTTTCACGCGGGGACTACTTCGGCGAAATCGGCCTGCTCGGCGGAGGGAGCCGCACGGCCGCGTGCTCGGCGCTGGACCACGTCGAAGTGGTTCGCATTTCCGCGGAAGACTTCCTTGACATGGTGGATCGTTATCCGGAGGTGCGCTCGGGCCTCGAGCGAGCCGCGCGGGAGCGCCAGGATGCGAATCAGGCGCGGTTGCGTATGGTGAGCAGCGTTCCGCTCGAAAGCTTTCTGGCGCAGGGGCTGATGGAGGCGCAAAGCCTGCTCGTGCTCGACCTCGAAAAATGCACGCGCTGCGACGCGTGCGTAACCGCGTGCGCCGATTCGCATGACGGCGTGACGCGACTCGTCCGCGAGGGCCTGCGATTTGAAAATTTTCTCGTGGCAACGTCCTGCCGGCAGTGCCGCGATCCGCTGTGCATGGTGGGGTGCCCCGTCGGAGCGATCCGGCGGCGCAATTCGCTCGAGGTGATCATCGAAGACTGGTGCATTGGCTGCGGGCTCTGCTCGAAGAACTGCCCGTACGGAAATATCAACATGCATTCGTTTGAAGCGCAGACGGACGATCATGAGCATCCCGGCCACAAGAGGGCCGTCGTGCAAAAGAAAGCGACGACGTGCGATTTGTGCACCGAGCTCGCCGAGCCCAGTTGCGTGTACGCCTGCCCGCACGATGCAGCGCACCGCGTCGAGCCGCGAGATTTCTTTGCCGAGAGCCTCGGGCAACGCGCCTCGCGGGCCGGGAGGCCGCGCTCGTGAGCACCGCGGAGGAGGGCCGCACTCGTGCGCATTGATCGTACGCATCGAGGCTGGCTCATCGCGTCTGCGGTCATCTTGTGCGCGTCGCTGCTTTTGTACGTTCGCTTTCGTGTTCCCGCGGCAGGGGCATCGATGGGCGGCACGGCCATGGGCTTATGGTTCGGCAGCGTCGGCTTTGCCTTCATGATTTTTGCCGCGGCGCTCGGCGCGCGAAAACGAGTTCCGGTGTATCGGATCGGGCGCGCGCAGACCTGGATGCGTGGGCATTTGTGGCTTGGGCTCGTCAGCCTGCCTGTCATCCTGTTTCACTCTGGTTTCCGGTTCGGGCACGGTTTGACGGCGTGGCTCATGGCGCTGCTGATCATCGTGGTTGTAAGCGGTGTGTTCGGCGCCGCATTGCAGCACTACATGCCGCGCGTGATTACGCGTGACGTGCCCATGGAAACGATCTACGACGAAATCGACCACGTCCGCGCGCAGCTTTTGGAGGAAGCGGAGGACTTGATACGACAGGCGACCGGAGGAGAAAAGAAATCGGCGGATTCGACGGGTGCAGACCCAACGCTTGAGGTCTCTGTCGCGGTGACGGCGGAGGCCGCGCCATTGCAAACGTTTTACGAACAGGATCTGAAACCGTACCTCGAGAAACCAGGCGCAAACGGCGGCCGGTTTGGCGACGCCGCGAAAGCCCGCGTCGCGTTCGCGCAATTGCGAACGCTGCTTCCGCCCTCTCTGCACACAACCATCGAGGATCTCGAAGGCATTTGCGAGGAGGAACGCCAGCTCACGCTGCAAAGCCAGCTGCACAGGTGGCTGCACGGATGGCTGCTGCTGCACATTCCGATCTCGCTCGCGTTGATCTTGCTCGGCGCCGTCCACGCTGTAATGGCGCTGCGTTACTAGGACGAGCCACTCGTGCCACGCACACGCACAACCAAAAAGCTCGCGCAGCGGATCGACCTCGACTATTTGAAGAGGCCGAGCCCGTTTCGCCGATGGACCTTGCTGCTTTCCGTCGCTGCGCCGGTTCTAGCGCTTTTATGGATCGGGTGGTACGGCATCCGCCGCGATTCCCGCGTGTATTCCGCGGGCCCGCTCTCGTCGGCGCATGCGGTGCTCACAAAACAATGTGCCGCCTGTCACGCATCGAACCTGGGATTCTTTGAGGAGACGGTTGCGGACAAGCGGTGTCTCACGTGCCACGACGGGCCCGAACATCACGCGACCCAAACGTACACGCCGTCGTGCGCGTCCTGCCATGCCGATCATCGCGGCGCGATTCGCCTCGCGGCCACGAGCGACGCGAACTGCACGCAGTGCCATGCGAACCTTGCGTCCCGCGCGAGCAGCCTCGCGATTGCGCGTGACATCACCAACTTCGACTCGAATCATCCCGAATTCGCCGCGTTGCGCGCCGGACGTTCGGACCCGGGAACGATCCAGCTCAATCACTACCGGCATCTGCAGCCGAACCTTCTCGGACCAAACGGCAGCCGCGTGCAGATGGTTTGCTCGGACTGCCACCGGTCGGCTGCGGACGCGGCCAGCGCGTGGCCGTATGGGTACGCAAAAACCCAGGCAGGAGCGGCAACCAAGGGATTGAGTACGAGCGAAAATTTGTCGAGCGGCGCGGCTTCTGTTGGTTCACGCGCCTACATGGCGCCGGCAACGTATGCGCAGACATGCTCGGGCTGCCATTCGCTGCAATTTGACAAACGGATCGCGGATGCGGCGCCGCACGACAAGCCGGAAGTCGTTCACGCGTTCGTCGTAGCGAAGCTGCAAGCGTACATCGCGGCGCATCCGGCGGAATTGCGTGTGCCGCGCGATCCGACGCGCGATCTGCCGGAGAAACCGATCCCGGCGGATTATCGTCTCCTTACGCCGCCGCAGTGGGTGGGCGAGCGGGCCGCGGAAGACGAACAGCTCCTGTGGCGCAAGACCTGCAAGCAATGCCACACGGTGCTGGCGAGCGGGGGCGACGCGTTGCCGAAGATCGCAGCCTCCAACATCACGGCGCGCTATATGCCTCACGCGAACTTCGATCACTCGCAGCACGGGCTCGTGGATTGCGCGAGTTGCCATGCCGCTGCGCTGACCAGTCAGCAAAGTTCGGATGTGCTTCTTCCTGCGATCGCGACCTGCCGTACCTGCCATCACTCCGGCGCCGAAGCGGCGGAATCGCGCTGCTTCGAGTGCCACACGTACCACGACCCCTCGCAGCGGAAACCGGCTCATGGGAGTTTTTCTTTGGTGGAATTGGGTGCAAGGTAGCACAGCCCGCCGCGGCGGGCTGTGTGGGTTTTGCAACCGCAATTCCGTCTGCACCCTGTGACGCGGTCTACAAAACCAAACAGCCAGCCCTCGCAGGGCTCGGGGCAAAGAGTGGCTGTTCTGCTAGTTCGCAGGATTCGACGGAAATTTCAAATAAGGCAGGCGCACGGCTTGTAGCACGATTTGATCCGCGCGAATTGCCGCGGGGGCTTCGAAGCCCAACGATCCACCTGCGGCTACCACATCATCTTGGTCGACGCCGTCGCCGCTGACGCCCAGCCCTCCCACCAAGACCCCATTGCGATACAGCGGCACGGAGCCCGGGAAGAATACGACGCCGCTCTGGTTCGGCCCGGCCGCCTGAAAACCCTCAGTGCAGGGATTCATGACGTCCCGGAGATAAAGACTGAAAAACGGTCCGGCGCTCGCGCCGCTGATCCCCGGCGGGAAAAACGGCTGCGCGCCGTAGCCGATGGTGCGATTCGTTACCGCTGTGCCCATCGGCACGCCGGTCAAGTCGGTAGCCGTGCGAGCAGGGCCGCTGAAGTACACCATGTTGCGCGCCTTGGTGGCGGCGACATCGATGCTGAACACCGTGGAGTCCACCATGCGGTACAGCCCGATGATTGTGCCGTCCAGGTCGGCGACGGCGATAGCCATACGCGCGGAAGAACCGATTGGCAGTCGAATCACCGCGCGTGTCGCGTTGGCCGTCGCAATCGAATTGTTGATGATCGCAGTGACGTCGGATGCCGCCAGCCCTCCGAGCGGCCCCGCGGCGGGCGCGACAAGCATGCCCTCGGGCGGCGTCCCCGGACTTGCGATTGGGCCGACGACGAAGGATCCGGTGAAAGTTCCCGCGCTGACTCCGGCGGGTGGGGTTGTCTGGTTCACGAACGGAAGAGCGACACCGCCGATGAACACAACGCCCGGAGCGGCCGGCGCGGGACCAAATCCATTTGAAGTTGCTGCCGCGTAGGCCACGTATTCGGCGACGGCCGGAGCGACTCCCGCGACCCCGATCCCTCCCACGACGCTGCCGTTGCGAAAGAGCGGCACGCCGCCCGGATTGACCGCGCTCGAGTCGCTGTCATCAACGTTCACTTTGCCGGTGGCGACGCCTAGAGACGTCGTCGCGCCGCTGATCGAGCGCGCGGGCGGCACCGATTGTCCCGCGATGAAATTTGTCGAGAGCGCGCAGCCGCGGTTCGTGTTTTCGATGCCGTAGAGCGGCGCATTGGGCGTGTCGGCGATTCCTGGAGGAAAATGAATTCCGCTGAGGAAGCGAACGGTGCGCGAGGAAAGCGGCGCCTGATCGTTGCTGAAGAACGCCGCCGTGCGCGCAAGGGATACCGCCAGTTCGTTCGTATCGACTTGCACGCTGAAATTTCCCGTCGCAAGTGCCGGCGCGGACGGCTTTCTATAAACGCCCACGATGTTTCCCGAGCGATCCACCAGTGCGATCACCATGGTATTGGGATCGGCGGCCTGTGCCGCGGCCTGCACGAGGGCGGTGATGTCGGACGCAGTCAGGCTTTGCACGACGGCGGGAGGACTCGTGGAAGCCAGAGGTCCTACTACGCCTCCGCAGCCTGCAATCGCCGCGGCCAGCACAATGGGAGATCCAAAAGCAATTGCGGTTAGAAATTGTGATCGCGTGATTTTGCGATTGCCAAGGCCCATGAGAGGTCTCTGCTTTAGTAACACACAGAGCAAAGCACCGCTCAAGGCAGGATGGCATCATGTGCGGGAGTTGCAAACAACGGGCACCGGTCGTTCGGAGCCAGTTCGGCACGTCGCTTCGAGACGGCCAGCGGCTTAAAGCCGTTCTAGTTGGGACCGACTTACGGCACGGCTGAAAGCTGTGCCCTACAAAGCTGTCCTCGATGACGCGCAGACTATGAAAGACTGCGGTCGTGATGCTACCTTGACGTCAGAAGATCCTTCAATTCCTTCATGCCGTGGACGATTACGTCGGGGTCAAATTCCCAGGGATCGAATACGCGCTTGGAATCGCGTTGCACCCAGACGGTACGCAAGCCGCAGGCTTTGGCTCCGATTACGTCGAACGGGTTGCTCGAAATGACCCAGAGCCCTTCGCGGGAGGCTTGCACTTCCGCCAGGAGATGTTCGTACACGACGGGATCCGGCTTGAAGGACCGAACGGCGTCAACACTGACGATTTTGCTGAAGCGAGGCAGGATTCCCGCTTGATCGAGCGCCCCGCGAACCGCGCGGGCGGTTCCGTTCGAGAACGCGACGATCTCGAAGCCTTTCACCGCGAGCTCTTCGAGCGCAGCCGCGACGTCCGGATACGCGGGTAAATGCTTGTACCTCGCCTGCAGCCGTTCCTGCGCCTCGGCGGGAAGCGAAACTCCGAAGTGCGCGGCGACGAAGCGCAGCGCCTGCGCCGTGCACACGTCAAACGGGACGTACTTCTTCATCAGTGCGCGGCGAAAGGAATATTCGAGCTGCTTGGCGCGCCAGAGTTCGGACGCCTCGCGCGCCTTTTCTCCGAACGCGGCGCGTAGATGGTTTTCCATGCTGAAGGGATCGATCAGCGTTCCGTACACGTCGAGAGCCAGGACGGGCTTGGCCGGCTTGTCAGGCATGGAGCGTCTCCAGAGTCATGGAATGCGAGTGTCGAGGCCCGCCAAAATAGAAAGTACGATTCTGCACGGATTGGTGGGCGAAAAGCGAGTGTTTCCAACTTGGCGCATGCCCGGCCCAAACTTGTTGTTGCGGCTCGGGGATTGTTGTTAGCTAGTCCGCGATACGGTGAAACCCTCTCGCTCGCAGGACATTTTTTCAGACTGGATGCGTCGCGCATCCGCGCTGAGCCCATGGATGTGCCTGGGTTTGTTGCTGCTGGCTGTTCGTCCGGCTTTGATTTCCGCGTCTACCGCGAAGACCACGAACGCTCGAGTCGCGCGCAGACATTCCGGGCCTCGCCATCGCGTTAGTGTTTCGGCGAAGCGCGCCAAGACGCGATCTTCGGTGCGCCGCACGAGTCGACATTTTTCGGACTCAGCTCGTCCAACTTATTCGCTCGCTTCGGTCCGAATTCTGGTGCGGCACTTTGCCGACGTTCCGGCGCGCGTTCCGCAAGATGCGTTTCCAGCGCGAGAGGAACAGAGGCTCCCGCGCCAAGAGGTGCGAAAAACAGCGGCGCTCCAGGGATTCGTGGGTGATTCCTCGTCGCGGGGCATCATCGGCGCCGTTATGGCTCTGACGAATCGGGCGACTGGATTCACACGGACACTTTCCACGGATGCTGACGGAGTCTTTCGCTGGACCGATCTTGCGCCGGGCACGTATCTGCTGCTCGTGCAAGCTGACGGATATGAAAATCTGACGCGCGACGACCTGCGGCTTGACGCGGGCGACGCCGTCACGCTCGAGCTGACTCTTTCGCTCGGGCCCGTCACCGGCGTGGCTGGCTCGCGCTTGCCGCGTATGCCGGAATTAGGCACCGCTCTCCCCGCCACGACCACCTCAACCGCTGGGCCGTATCGCGAATTGCGCCGCAGGCCGGACGCGGAGCCGGGGCAGGGGATCGTCGTGCCCGAAGTTCTGCCGCCGTCCGAGCAAGTATTCGTCGCCGCGCCGGATCGCTGGAACGTTGCGATGCCCGACTGGAATCGCTACGGGCGCGGCGGCGAATATCCGTACGTGCGCGCGAGCCACTGGGGGGACCCGTTCAATCGCAACCGGCTGAAAGGCGACTCGCCGATTTTCGGCCAGCAGACTTTCCTGAACATCACGGCGACGTCGGATACCACCGTTGATGAGCGGCGCGTCCCGCAGACAAGCAATGTCAGCTCGGCGCGGCCTGGAAGCAGCGGTTTTTTTGGGCGAGGGGAACAGTTCGCGCTCGACCAGACGTTCCGCTTCTCGTTCGATCTATTTCACGGAGACGCTTCTTTCCGGCCCGTCGACTGGCGCATCGAGGTGACTCCCGCCGTAAACGTGAATTATCTCGACGTGCGCGAAGTCGGAATCGTGAACGTCGATGTGCGCAAGGGAACGACCCGACTCGACTCGCACGCCGGACTGCAGCAAGCCTTCGCCGAATATAAGATTCGCGATTTGAGTCCCAACTACGATTTCCTTTCGGTGCGCGCGGGAATCCAGAGTTTTTCCAGCGATTTTCGCGGATTTATTTTTGTCGACGAGCAGCCGGGCGTACGCTTTTTCGGAAACCTTCACTCTGACCGCTGGGAATACAACGCCGCCTATTTCAACCTGCTTGAAAAAGACACGAATAGCGGCCTGAACAGTTTCGAGCCGCGGCACCAGCAGGTGATCGTCGCGAATTTTTACATGCAGGATTTCGTGAAGCCGGGCTATACGACCGAATTCAGCATTCATTACAACAAGGACGATCCGAGCGTGCGGTACGACACGAACGGATTTCTCGTGCGGCCCGCTCCGGTCGGGGTTTTCCAGCCGCACGAAATTCGCGCGGCGTATCTCGGCTGGACCGGTAACGGGCACTTCGGCCGGCTCAACGTGAATCACGCGTTTTATCAGGCGCTCGGAACCGACAGCCTCAATCCGATTGCCGGCCGCTCCGTCACGATCAACGCGCAGATGGCCGCCGCGGAGGTTTCCGTGGATCGCGACTGGATGCGTTACAAACTGTCCGCATTTTATGCCTCCGGCGACGGCAATCCGCGCGGCGGCCGAGCGACCGGATTTGACACGATCGTTGACGATCCCACGTTTGCCGGGGGGATTTTCAGTTTCTGGGATCATGAAGAGCTGCGCCTGCCCGGAACCGGGATCGCGCTTACGCCGGGCGGCAGCCTGCTGCCCAGCATGCGCACCAGCAAAACGGAAGGCCAGGCGAATTTCGTGAATCCGGGAATTTTTGTAGTCAACGCGGGCGCGGATTTCGATTTGACGCCGAAGCTGCAGAGCTTTCTGAGTGTGAATTACTTGCGATTTGAGAACACCGCGCCGATCGCGCTGCTGCTTTTTGAATCGCCCATTCACAATACGATTGGCGTCGACTACAGCGTTGGTTTCCGTTACCGCCCGCCGCTGTCCGAAAATATTTCCATTGTGGGAGGCGCGGCGGCGCTTTCTCCGGGGCAGGGCTTTCGTGACATTTTCACCGGCGCGACGCAGTTTTCGGTATTTGCGAATGTGCATTTTCAGTTCTAGTGGCACAGCGACTCTTTACCCTGAGCGCTGCGAAGGGCTGGCGGTGTGGGGGTTTGCAATTGTTGCAAAGGAGATCGCGTGGGTGGGGCCTGCAAAACCGCACAGCGAGGAATCGCTGTGCTACATCCAGGCCTTTACAGAGCGCGAGATTACAGATGGCCAGCGCTCTCCAGAACGAGAGCATTTCTAAAAATCAAACATTTTGACCGCTAGAAGTGAATGAACCGCTCTAACACAACCCGCAATCTGCGCATGCGTTTCGCACACGCGCTTCGGTGGGCGCCGCTTGCCGCAAGCTTGCTCTTCGCGGTCCTCGCTTTGCGCATGCTCGCGCCCTCGCTCCGCGCCGCCAACGGAGGAACCGGCCCGAATCTGATGAGCCAGACGCAAGAGGATGCGGATCGCAAGAGCGCCGGATGCATTTTGTGCCACACGCAGACTGATCAGGCGACCATGCACTCGACCGGCACGGTGCGCCTCGGTTGCACCGACTGCCACGGAGGAAATGCGGAAGCGCGGGTCGCGGCGGGCATCGCCTCCACATCGCCCGAATACGAGCAAGTGAAGCAGCAGGCGCACCCGCAGCCTCGCGATCGGAAGCTCGCCGACCGATCGGCGAATCTGGAGCGCATCTACACGGAATGGCTCAGAGAAAGCCCGGAATACGTCCGCTTCGTCAACCCCGGCGACCTGCGCGTCGCGCCGGAAACCTGCGGCAGGACCGGCTGCCATCCGTCGGAAGTGCGCAACGTTTCCACCAGCATGATGACGACGGGCGGCATGCTCTGGGGCGCCGCGCTGTACAACAACGGCGCCTATCCTCACAAGGACACGCGATTCGGCGAAAGCTACTCGCGCGATGGCGCGCCGCAAACCGTGCGAACGATTCCCCCGCCTTCCACCGAGGAGACCCGCGAAAAGGGAGTTCTGCCCGAGATCGCGCCGCTCGAACGCTGGGAAATCTCTCAGCCGGGGAACGTCCTGCGCGTATTCGAGCGTGGCGGCGGCCCGAAGGGCGAAGTCGGCGAGCCGGTGCGCGCGGACGATGCAGGGAAACCCGACGATAAGCTCAGCACGCGCGGGTTTGGCACGCAGCTTCGCACCGATCCCGTTTTTCTCGGATTGCAGAAGACGCGCCTCCTCGACCCTCTGCTCTCCTTGCCCGGCACGAACGACCAGCCCGGCGACTATCGCGCGAGCGGATGCTCCGCGTGCCACGTGGTCTACGCGAACGATCGAGCGCCCTCACACTCCGCCCAGTACGCGCTGTTCGGCAATCGCGGCTTCAGCGCGACGAACGATCCGACGATTCCGCGCGAGGAATCCGGCCATCCAATTCGTCACGAATTCACGCGCTCGATCCCGTCGAGCCAATGCATGGTCTGCCACGTTCATCCCGGCACGAACATGCTGACCACGTATTTCGGCTACACGTGGTGGGACAACGAATCCGATGGCGCGGCCATGTACCCGAAAGAGCAGCGGAATCCCACCGAGCAAGAAAAATTCGAGGTGTCCGAGCGCAATCCCGAAGGCGCGGCGCCGCGGGGCCTGTGGTCCGACGTGAAGTTTCTTGTCGAAACGGGCAGCGCGCAATTCAACGCCAAGCTGAAGGAAACGCAGCTCGCCGATTTTCACAGCCACGGCTGGCTCTTTCGCGCGGTGTTCGCGCGCGACCGCGAGGGCCATCTGCTCGATGAAAAAGGCGCAGCCGTCGCTCCCGATGACCCGCAGAAATTTGAAAAAGCCGTGCACCTCGCCGACATTCATTTGCAAAAAGGAATGCAGTGCGTGGACTGCCACCTCGAACGGGACGCCCACGGCACGGGAAAACTTTATGCCGAGGCGCGCGCCGCGATTGAAATGGATTGCGTCGATTGCCACGGCACGATCGAGCAGCGAGCCGCGCTCGTCACGTCCGGCCCGGCGGCGGCCGGCGGTGGAACGCATCTCGATGCGCTGCGCACGCCGTGGGGCGCGCGGCAATTCGAGTGGCGCGACGGAAAGCTGATCCAGCGCTCGATGATGGACCCGCACCTCGAGTGGGAAGTGGTGCAGACGCTCGATTCGATCACGCCGGGGAACGCCCACTACAACGAGAAATCGCGCCTGGCAAAAACGCTACGCACGGACGGCATCACGTGGGGCGACGTTCCGGGGGACGAATTGCAACTCGCGCACGCCAACAGCCGCATGACCTGCTACGCCTGCCACACTTCCTGGACGCCGAACTGTTTCGGGTGCCACCTCTCGATGACCGCGGACCAGAAGCGCCCGATGCTGCACAACGAAGGGCTCACGACGCGCAACTGGACGGCCTACAATTTTCAAGTGCTGCGCGATGACGGCTACATGCTGGCCGTGGACGGTACGGTCACCGGCCATCGCATCGCGCCAGCGCGATCCTCCTGCGCGATTCTCGTCAGTTCGCAGAATGCGAATCGCGAGTGGCTGTACAACACGCAGCAGACCGTGTCCGCCGAAGGATTCAGCGGGCAGGCATTTTCGACGTTCGTGCCGCACACGGTGCGCGCCCGCGAGACGAAGACCTGCACCGACTGCCACGTCTCAGCGGCACGCGACAACAACGCGTGGATGTCCATGCTCCTTCTGCAGGGCACGAATTTTCTCAACTTCATGGGGCGCTACGTTTACGTTGCGACCGGAAGCAAGGGATTTGATGCGGTCGTGACTGCCGAGCACGACGAGCCCGAGGCCGTCATCGGCAGCGATTTGCAGCGCGTCGCGTATCCTGACGATTTCCGGAAACACCAGGAACGAAAGAGCGAGCTGACGACCGCGTATGGTCACGGCGGGAATGTTCTCGATATTCAGGTGCGCGGGGAATACGCGTACGCGGCGATGGGTGCGGACGGCTTCCGCGTTTTCGATATCGCGAACATCGACAATAAGGGATTCTCCGAGCGCATGGTGACTGCGCCGGTTTCGCCGCTCGGCCAGCGCCTCTACGTGAAGACCAAGTACGCCACTGCCGTTGCGACACCCACGACGCTGGCGGTTGATCCCTTGCGCACTCACGATCCCGCGAACGAAGAGCAGAAAATCCATTTGATGTACGGATTTCTTTATGTCGCGGACAAATACGAAGGCTTGATCGTCATCGGCAATCCCGACTTGAAGGGCGAGAATCCCGGCGTTGGCACGCTGCTCGACGGAAATCCCGAAAACAATTTCATCGGCCGCGCGGCGACGTTTAATCCCGGTGGAATCCTGAACGGCGCGCGCCGGATTACGATTGCGGGAACATACGCCTACATTTTGTGCGATCGCGGCCTCGTCGTCGTCGATCTGGACAATCCGCTCGCGCCGCGCGTGACGACGGAAATCGGCGCGCCGGATTTGATTGAGCCGCAGGGCGTCGCGGTGCAGTTCCGCTATGCGTTTGTTGCGGATCGCCAGGGACTAAAGGTGCTCGATGCGACCGATCTCGCGCATCCGCGCATCGTGCCCGGTGCGTTTGTGAAACTCGACGGCGGGCGCAATGTCGCCGTGTCGCGAACGTATGTGTATGTCTCGGCGGGGAAAAATGGGATCGCGCTGGTCAACGTCACGCAACCGGAGCAGCCGCGCCTCGACCAGATGTTTACCGCAGGCGGGCAATTGAATGATGTGAACGACGTGAAAATCGGCGCGGTCGACGCCAGCATCTTTGCTTATGTGGCGGATGGGCGGAACGGGCTGCGCATCCTACAGGTGATCTCGCCGGCGGACTCGTCCGAGTCATATGGATTCAGCCCGCGCCCCACGCCGAAATTGATCGCGACCTATCGCACGGCTGGACCGGCACTGGCGGTTTCGCGCGGCATCGACCGCGATCGCGCCGTCGACGAGAGCGGGAACCAGCTGGCTGTGTTTGCGCGCCGCGGGGCGCGGCCGTTCAATCGCGCCGAAGCAGAAAAGCTCTACCTGCGCGACGGGAAGCTTTACACCGTTACGGATACGCCTCCGGGCCCACCGCTGGCGCCGGGCAGTGCCGTATCGTCCGCAACATCTTTCTACGATCGAGCGCGCGCCTTGCTTCGCGTTAGGTAGCACAGCCACTCTCGGCCGTGCGGCTTTGTAGCCTGCGGACACGCCGCTGCTTCACACGAAATTGCAAACCCCACACAGCCAACCCTTCCAACGGCTCAGGGTAAAGAGTGGCTGTGCTACTTAGCCCTCGCGCAATTTGCGGCCGGCGAGGTTGCCGAGGCCGTCGTAGGCGGCGTACTTGTAAAGTTCGGAGAGGGTCGGGAAATTGAAAACAAGATCGATGAACGTATCGATCGCGCCACCGGATTCGAGCACCGCCATGCCAAGGTGAATCAGCTCCGTCGCGTTCTCGCCAAAAATCTGCACGCCGAGCAGTTGCTTGTTGTCCGTCCGAAAAATCAATTTCAGCAATCCCGTCGAGTCGCCGATGATTTGCCCGCGTGCGTTGTTCGCATATTTCGCGCGGCCCACGGCGTAGCCGATCTTTTTGATCTCGCAGGATTCCGCCGTCTCACCCACCGCAGAAATTTCCGGAATGGTGTAGATGCCCATCGGGAGTTGCGAGGCGAGCCGTTGCTTGTAGGGAAAGCCGAACGCGTGGCACATCGCGACGCGTCCTTGCTCCATGGACGTCGAGGCGAGCGCAGGAAATCCAATCACGTCCCCGGCGGCGTAAATATGCTGGACGTGGGTCTGGTAGTGGTCGTTCACGTCGATGTTGCCCCGCGGATTGATCCCCAGGCCGGCGCGTTCGAGGCCGAGGCCGTCGACCGCTCCGCGCCGCCCTGCGGCAAAGAGCGCGGTTTCTGCCTCGACGACTTTGCCCGACGCAAGCGTCATGCGCACGCCGGACGCGACGCGTTCGGTCGCTTTCAACCGCTCCTGAAAACAAAACCGCAGCCCCAGGCCTGCCAGCCGTGCGCGCAGCAACTCCGAAATTTCGCCATCGAGAAAAGGCAACAATCGCTCGCGGCCGTCGACGAGAGTCACTTCGACGCCCAGCGCGGTGAAGATCGACGCGTATTCGCAGCCAATCACGCCGCCGCCCACGACGATCATGCTCTTCGGGATGCGATCCATCGCGAGGATGGAATCGGAATCGAAGATCGATTTGTCGTCGAAGGGAATTTCCGGGGGGCGATGCGGTTTGGAACCGGTCGCGATCAGGATCACTTCTCCGCGCAGGAGGCGCGGTGCGCCGCGAGGGTCGATCGCTCGCACGGTGTGCGCGTTCTCAAATTGAGCCGTGCCGTGAACCAGCTCGATTTCGTGCGCGGCAAGGTTCGAGGCGATTTTCAGCCGCTCGGCGGAAACGACGGCGTCCTTGCGGTGCATAAAGCCTTGCACCGTCAGGCCTTCCCGCAGGGAATAATCGATGCCGTAAAGCCCGCGCTGGCCCAGCCCCGAAAAGTAGAGCGCCGATTCGCGCAAAGTCTTGCTCGGCACCGTGCCGGTATTGACGCCCGCGCCGCCCAGATTCGGGCTGCTCTCGACGACGGCGACACGCTTTCCGAAATACGCCGCCTGCGCCGCACCCTTTTCTCCGGCTGGGCCCGAGCCGATCACCACAAGGTCAAACGACTCCGTCACAAAAAATCTCCTGGCGCGCAACGTCTTGCGTCCATTGTATTGAAATAGATGTCAAAGCAGATTAGTTTATACGCAGATTTCTTCCTTATTGTTCGGATAAATGCGACTCCGGCCGGTTCAGGCACTGCCGACCGAGTTCGGAAGCACACGGATTGAACCACTGAAGCAAATGCAGCTCAGGGGTGTGGACCTTTGCTCGGGAAATTGCGTCTTGCGAGATTTGGGTTGCCGGTCGCGTTCGCCTGCGCGTTGACGAGCTTTGCGCAGGACCCGCCACCTGCCGGCCAAAAGCCCGAGCGGGAGCCGACTACGACGCTGTTCTTTGCACGCACAGGCGAAAGCACGGGCGAAAGCCTTCTAGGTCCGTACACCGCCGCCATCCACTATCTGGAGTTTTTGCAAATCCGCAACCGCTGGATTCTTCCGGATATTGGCTACATCAATTTCGGCCACGGCAACTACCATGAATACTACGTCGGCGGCGGGCGCTCGCTCATCGAGAACAGGTACACCTCGTTCGATCAGGAATTGCTCTACCTCGGCACCGCGGGATCAGCCGCCGGGGGCGCGAAATATCTACAGCCGTGGTCGATGCTGCGGGTGCGCTTCACACCGAAATTTACGAATGAGACCGTCTATTTCTTGTACCTCCCGGTCAACCATTCCGCCCGATTCCACCAGGTCCTTGAAAGGGCCAAGTTCGAGTACGCATTGCAGAGGCATTGGAAAATCGGAGCTGGCTATGCCGGCGTGAAGCTGCCTGGCGCGTTCCTGATCAACAAGCCCCTGCTCACGACGACCATTTCGACGAAAGCAGGCGCATTCGAGTTCTGGCTGCAGAAAGTCCCGGGCGGCGCGGAAGTGCAGTTGCGGTACGCACTGGTTTATACATCGCGTTAGCTTCGAGCTCAGGCGGGGAAATCGCAGCGGCCTCCCCGCTTAGTCTGCTCCAAATATTTCCTCGAGAGAATGGATGACGCGGTGCGTGCCGGCCGGTTGTCCGGTAGATTTGCCGCGGACGCACAACGCGGTCAACACCCCTGCGGCCTTTGCCGCCTCCAGCTCCTTCTCGACATCCGAAACAAAGAGCACGGCCGCCGGCTCAACGTTGAGGGTTCTCGCAATCTGAGCGTAGCTCTGAGGCGCATTCTTGGCTCCCGTCGTCGTGTCGAAATAGGCATGAAGGTACCTCGTCAAGTCCCCTGCCGCCGCGCTGCTGAATAGCAGTTTCTGTGCCAGCACGCTCCCCGAGGAAAAAATGGCGATGACCTTTTCTTCGCGTCTCCAGCGAACGAGAGCGGTTGGAACATCGGGATACACTTCGCCGCGCAGTTCTCCCTTGCGATAACCCTCCTGCCAGATTTTTCCTTGCAGCGATTTCAGGGCGGAACACTTGCTGCCGCAGTCGATCAGCCACACGGCGTAAGCCGCTGCCGAGCCAAGCTCAAGAAGGGGAGAACCATCGATCCACCGCGGCGGATGGAGATTCTTAGCGGTATCCGACGCGTGCTGGTCCCGCAGCGCTTCGATGTCTTCGCGTACGTTGGCTTGGTTGCCGTGTTCCATCAGGAATTGGTTAAGCCGCGTGCGGGCGTAGGGGAACAGCGTCTTGAAAACAAAATCGATGGGAGTGGTCGTGCCCTCGATGTCCAGCAGGATGGCGCGAATCGAGTCGCCGCCGGGGGAAGCCGCGGCCAACGCTAGCTCACGGCCGGCGGCGCCGAAATGTATGCGGGCCCGAAGCAGAGTGGCTCGTAGCCGCGATCAACGCCGCTTCCGGTGTAATGCGGCGTCCAGCCGGCGGGATCCTGGAAGAGACGGATCGCGCGGATGCGCCGGTCGGAGCACAGATCGAACCAGTGATGCGTTCCGAGGGGCACGCGGATGAGGTCGCCCGCCTCGACTTCGATGGCGATCACGGGACCGAGCTTGGGGTGAACGTGAAACACGCCGCGGCCGGAAATGATGAAGCGAATCTCGTCCTCGTCGTGCCAGTGCTCGATGTTGAATTTCGCGAGCATCGCGTCGAGGCCGGGCGTGCCCGGATTCACGTCGATCACGTCGGCCGTGACGTATCCGCCGCGCGCCTTGAGCTCATCAATCTGCGGCGCGTAGGCCGCGAGAATTTCCTCGGCGGTCGCACTGGGCGCGACGGGCGCCTTCGGTTGCCAGCGCTCATAGTCGATGCCCAGGTTGGCAAGGTAGCCGGTGACTTCGACTGCTTCGGTCAGCGTGCGCTTCTCGTCCGGAATTGTCACAAGGGCCATCGCGGTTCACTCCTTGCGGGAATCAAAGTGGACGTTGGCTATTATACTCCGCTCTTTGACCGCCCGAGCGCTTCCAATAAAAACTCCAGAATCTCGACGTGGCGTTTGGCTTCGGCCAGGTCGCGCCCCCAGGTGTAAAGCCCGTGCCGGCGGAGAAGGAAGCCGTGGATGGCGGCGTCGCTCTCCAGCCGCGCCTGGACCTGCGCGGCGAGGTCGGCGATGTCCTGGCTGTTCTCGAAAATGGGCAGGATTTCGCGGTGCTGGTGGGTGTGCACGCCGTCGAGGCCCTTGAGCATCTCGAATCCCTCGATCGTGACGGCGCCGGCGGCAGCGTGCGCGTCGGAGAGCACCGTGCTCCACAGGGAATGCGTGTGCAGCACGGCGCCGGCGCGGCGGGTGCGTGCGATGGCGAGGTGCAGGCCCGTCTCCGCGGAGGGTTTTCCTTCACCGCGAACCACGCGCGCCCGGTCGTCGATTTCGAGGAATTGCTTTGGGTCGAGCGCGCCTTTGTCGAGACCCGTTGAGGTGATCGCGAGGCGCAGCGGCTTGGTGCTCACGACGGCGCTGAAATTTCCGCTGGTGCCGAGCACCCAGCCTCGCTGGTAGAAACTCCGTCCTGCCTCCGCGAGGCCGGCCGCCAGCTTATCGAAACGCGCGCTCGATCTATTTCTTCGCGGGGCGCGTCGCGACGGTTTACTTGCGGAACCCTTTCTTGACCGGGTCATGGCCCGGATTATCGCATGCATGTCCGGTCGCCGCGTTCTCGGTTTTCTCTGTGCCCTCAGCGTTGAAGTCTTAGTCGTGCGACAGAAAACCACTCACCACAGAGGACACAGAGGGCGCAGAGAACGGCGAGAGAGATCGCTATCAAGATTAGCTTCGCCGAGGATCGCAACCTGTAGTATCAAGTGCGCTGCCGCGCCGGCCATTCGCGCGCGCAAATGAGGAGATTCGCAATGACCACCGGCTATCGCTGGTTCCGCGCGGGCGACCTGAACGGCTTTTTCGCGCTGATGTTCGACAATGTCGCGAACCTCGTGATCCTCGCCAGCATTCTCACCGGCGCGTTTGGTTTTCCGGCGTCGATCGTGCTGTATCGCATGGTTCCCGGTACGGCCATCGGAGTTCTCGCGGGCGATCTCTTCTACGCGTGGATGGCGGGCCGCCTGGCGAAGGCCGAAGGCCGCGACGACGTTACGGCCATGCCGCTTGGCCTGAATGCGCCCAGCATTTTCGGGATGTCGTTCGGCGCCCTGGGGCCGGCGTATCTGGCGACGCACGACGCCTATCTCGCCTGGAAGATGGGCATGGCGGTGACGGTGCTCGTGGGTGTGTTCAAGATCGTGCTTTCGTTTTCCGGGAATGCCGTGCGGCGGGCGCTGCCGCGAGCTGCGCTCCTCGGCTCGATCGGCGGAGCCGGCCTCGCGCTGATCGCGCTTTTGCCGCTCCTCAAGATGTACGCCGACCCGATTCCGGGCTTGCTCGCGTTCGGCGTCATCCTGGTCTCGTTGGTCGGCGGCGTGAAGATTCCCGGCAAAATCCCCGGGGCGCTCGCGTCTGCAATCGTTGGCATCGTTGCCTTCCATGTCTTGCGCGCGGTTCATGTCATGAGCCCCCTCGCAGCTCCTCCGGCCGCAGGGCCCACGGCATTTCATCTAGCTTTTCCGTGGCCGACTCTGGCGTTTGTTGGCGGACTTTCGCTCGCGTGGACTTATCTGCCTATTATTTTGCCCTTCTCTTTGGCGACCGTCGTGGGAGGCATCGACAACACGGAAAGCGCGGCGGCAGCGGGCGATGTGTATGACACGCGCGCCATCCTGATGACCGAAGGCTTCTGCACTTTATTGGCTGGGCTGTCCGGCGGCGTTGTTGAGAGCACGCCGTACATCGGCCATCCTGCCTATAAAGCAATGGGATCGGGCGCGGGCTACACGATCTTGACCGGGTTGTTTATCGGACTCGGCGGCATTCTCGGCTACCTGCCGTTCTTCGTTGCGTGGATTCCGGCGGCGGCGATTGCGCCGATCCTCGTCTACATCGGGCTGGAGGTGATTTCGCAGGCATTTCTCGCGACGCCCGCGAAGCACGGTCCGGCGGTGGCGGTTTCGCTCTTGCCTTCGCTGGCGTTTTTGATCGCGCTCGAAGTGACTGCGGCGCTCGGCGCCGTCGGCGCACACGCCGCGCAGTTGACGGGCGACGTGGGTGAGACAATCCGAACGGTGATCCTGCTCGGCAACGGCTTCATCATTTCGGCGCTGATCTGGGGAGCGGCCACCGCCGAGTTGATCGATCGACGCTTCGGGCGCAGCGCGGGGTACCTGGCGATCGGCGCGGCGGCTTGCCTCTTTGGAGTGATCCACTCGCCCACGGCGCAGGGGACATTCGTGCTGCCCTGGCGTGCGGGCTCGATGTTGCCGTGGCACTTCGCCTTCGGCTATCTGGGCGCCGCGCTGGTTGTCGGCGTAGCGAAATTGTTTCCGAACGGCAACTCGGCAGCGAAAGGCTAACGCGCCGCGTGAGCCGGCAAAAAAAGAAAATTTTGTCATTCCGAGCGAAGCGAGGAATCTCTCTTCGATCGAAATCCAAGAGAGATTCCTCGGCCCGCCTCCGGCGGGCCTCGGAATGACAAAAGTTCGTTTTTTGCGCACTTCTTGAAGGGTGTGCTACCAAAAAATCAGTCAGCGGAGGCTTTCGCGGGCGCTTCGGTGAGCAGCGCGACGAGCGCGGCGGGATCGGTGACTGGCGGGCGGCAGGTTGTGCCGACGCAGACGAGCGCTTGCGCGACGTCCGCGCGCAGATGCGGCAGCGTTTCGGCCAACGCGGGAGCGAGCGCGGCCGGCGAAGCGAGCCGCTCGGGCGTCACGCGAAGTACGGCTTTGCCGAAGCGGTAGACCGAATTTGCGGCGCTTTCGAGCGCGGCGGCTTGTGGATCGTCGCTCGCGCCGGTGATGACGACCTCAAATGCGCCGCGGGCGTGCAACAGAGCAGCCAGCCCGTAGCTCGAGGCATGAATTCCAAACTGCGGCGCGATAGCGGCAAAGGCTTCAAGCGTTGCTTCGGCGCACTTGCTGTAGCGTGCGTCGCCGGTGTAGCCGTAGAGGCGGTCGAGCAGAATGGCCGCGGTGGAATTCGCTCCGGGCGTGGGCGAATCCTGCAGCGGCTTGCGGCGCACTTCGAGCCCGCCGCCCATCGGCGGGGCGCCCGACGCACGATCGAAGAAGCCTCCGCCCTCATTGTCAAAATATTCGGCGATCGCGAAATCGGCGGCGCGCTGTGCCGCACCAAAATATTTCGGATCGAGCGTCGCTTCGTAGGCCTCAAGCAGCGCGATTCCCGCAAACACCTGATCGTCCAGCGAGCCGTCCAGGCGCGCGCCTCCGACACGGTGCGCGAAGCCCCGGGTATCGGTCCAGGCACCGCTGAGCATGCGGTCGAGCGTCTTGAGCGCAAAGGCTCGGCGCGCGGCGCCCTTTTCCCCGCCGAGCACAGCGGCGGCATCGAGATAAGCTGAGACGTACATCGCGTTCCACGCGACGTAATGGGTCGTGTCCACAAAGGGCGTGGCGCGCGCCACGCGCGCAGCCAGCAGTTTCTCTTTAGCTCGCGCCAGCATCGCGCCAACCGCCGTCACATCCGCCTCCATGGTTTTCGCGACTTCGGAGACGGACCGCGCGATCCACAAAACATTCTTCGCGGGATTGTGATGCATCTCGCCGTGCGGCTCGACGTCGTAGCGCAACTCAGTCGCGCGCGCCTCGTCCGGGGCAAGCACGGCGCGAACTTCTTCCTGCGTCCAGGTGAAATAGTCACCGTCATCATCGAGCGTTTGATCGGCATCCTGACTCGCATAGAAACCGCCGCGTGCCTGATCGGAAAGGACCGCATTCGTCCAATTGATGATGCCTTCCGCGATTTCTCGGAAAAACGGGTCACGCGTGACCTGATACCCGTGCAGAAAATTCTTCAGCAACTCCGAATTGTCGTACGACATTTTCTCGAAGTGCGGGACGCACCAGCGCTCATCCACCGAATACCGATGAAATCCACCAGCGAGCTGATCGTACACGCCGCCCGAGCCCATCTTCTCCAGCGTGAACGCCGCGATCGTCAGCCAGCGCGGGTTCCCGCTCGATTGGTGGCACTCGAGGAGCAAATCGAGCGCGGAAGGATGCGGAAATTTCGGCGCGCGGCCAAAGCCGCCGTTGCGCGAATCAAAGAGGCCGGCGATGGACCCCGCCTGGTCCTCCGCCACGCGCGAATTGAAAACGCCGCGCCCGCCCGCAAATGTTTCCGACTTGGCCACCGCTTCGGCCAGGTGCGCCGCGGCCTCTTCCACGTCCGCGCGGCGGTTGCGAAATCCCGCGGCAACGGCTTCCAGAATCCGGCGAAATCCGGGCCGGCCCATCGCATCTTCCGGCGGGAAATAAGTGCCGCCGAAAAACGGGCGGCCATCGGGCAGCAGGAATCCAGTGAGCGGCCAGCCGCCCTGCCCGGAGAGCACGCTGATCGCGGCCTGATAGCGCGCGTCCACGTCGGGACGCTCGTCGCGGTCCACTTTCACGGGAATGAAAAGCTGGTTGATGATTGCGGCAAGCTGGGGATTTTCATAACTCTCGCGGTCGATCACGTGGCACCAGTGGCACCAGACGGCGCCGATGTCGAGGAGAATGGGCTTGTCCTCGGCGCGCGCGCGGGCGAACGCTTCTTCGCCCCATTCGTACCAGTCCACTTCCTGGTGCACGGCGGAGCGGAGATAAGGGCTTGCGGCGCGCGCGAGGCGGCCTGCGGATTTTTCGTTCAAAGCGATTCCTTCCCGGATTGAGGCAAATCCCACAGGCTGCCCTTCGCGAAGTTCAGGCTAAAGCCGCGCCACTACTGGATTGGATGCTGAGGACCCGCATCATCCGGATCGATTAGCTTGCGTCCCGCAAAACCTTCATTTTGGCGGTGGTAATAACGGATGCGATCTTCGCCGAGGCGCCAGCACAGGTAGACTTCTTCATTTTGGATCACAGACGGGAAATCGACGAGGCCCGAGTCCAGATCCTTGACGATGCAGCCGGTGGCCTGAATCTGATCCAAAGTATCCTTGATCTTGGAGATCACGCCGTTCAGATCGGCGCGCATTCGCGCCGCCACGTCATAATCAATCGTGACGCCGCCCATCATCTGGATGCGATTTGAGATGGCGCTCATACTCTCTTCGAGGTCGGCCATCTTGCGACGGCCTTCCATCGCGTCGATGAGCAGGGGTTCCACGTGACGCCGGGCGCGCTCCGCCTCGGGGAGGCTGAATAGTTTTGGTTCCTGATCCTGATCTTCTGGGTCCATTTTATTGCGCCTGCCGGCGCCGGGGGCGGCGCATCTCTCTTCGTTACTAACTTTGGATGCAAGCGCGCGGCGCGCGGTTCCAAGCGACCCCTATTGTCGTGCATTGTGAGTCGCATTTCCAGCAAAGATGATCAACGATTTGGTATTTAATGATTTGCGCACAGTGCTGGGCCGGACCGCCCGGCGCGGGACCACATCCCCAAACGGATATGGTAGAGTTTTGCCCCAATGCGCATCTTCGTTCTGGGTACTGGGGCGACCGGCGCTTATCTCGCCAACCTGCTGACCAGGCAGGGCCACCAACTCACCTGCGGTGACCGCGATCTGAACCGCGCGCGGCGGTTTTTGGGGAAGAAGAGCGCGATCCCAGTCGTTCAAGTGAACGCCCGAAATTTGCGGGGCATTGTACGCGCGGCGCGGGGCTCGCAGCTGATCGTCAACGCCAGCGCATCCGTTTTCAACGAAATTGTGATGCGGGCCGCTCTCCGAATCCGCGCGCATTACATGGACCTGAGCGCGCACCTCACCCGCAATCCGTTCAAGGCTGAAGAGTTGCGTTACGACCGCCGATTCCAGGGAAAAAAACGTGTCGCCGTCATCACGGCCGGCGCCGCCCCGGGATTGACGAACCTGCTCGTAGCCCGCGCCGCCGGGCTGCTCGATTCGGTGGAATCCGTGTATATCCGGCTCTACGAGAGCATCGAGAGCGACGACCCGGTTTCGCAGTGGTCGCCGGAGGTTTCCTACGATGAAGCGATCTCGCTTCCTCGCATCGTGCGTCAGGGCAAGTTCCGGTTTGGCAAGCGTTTTGGCGAACCGGAAAAATTCCGCTTTCCAGCCCCGATTGGGCTGGTGAGGGTAGTCCTTGCGGCCCAGGACGAAGTCGGCACGATCCCCTACTCTTTCAAACTGAAGGAAATGGACGCGAAGATCGGCGGAAACGAGATTGACCGGCTGCAGCGGTGGTACCGGCAGGGGAAATTATCCAAGTCGCGCGGGCTGATCGCGGCACGCTTTCCCAAGACGCCGAATCCCCGGCAGGTGGCGCGCATGATTCGTTCGGGCAAGCTGCAAAACGCGCGGTTTGCGGCCGCCGTCGTCGTCCGCGGGACGAAGCAAGACAACCCCGTTGAAGTGCGCTACGACGCCATGTTTCCTTCGCTCTACCAGATCCGGCAGCGCGGCCTCGCACTGTCGCCGATCTCGTACGCGACGGCGCAGATGGCTTTGCTGTTCATCAAGCATTTCCCGCGCGATTCGTCCGGTGTTTTCGATCCGGCATCCCTTCCGATCGAAAACCGGCAGGCCATTTTTCGCGAGTTAAAATCGCGGGACATCGAAGTGACCGTGAAGGTGACTCGGAAGAAGCCTGTTGAGGACGAGGAAGACTACTAGCCCGCGCCGCTTAGCTTTCCGCGGAATCGCCGGGAATCGCCTCCGCGGCAAATGGGCTGGCCGGTTCCGCGCTTGCCACTTTTTCCCGGCTGCGCGGCGGCCGGATCAGAATGGGCAGGATCAGCGCAACCGTCATTGTTCCCGCAATCATGTAAAGAGCCTGGGTGTAGTTTCCGTTTGACTGGCGCAAATAAGCGAATGCATACGGCCCAACCGCGGCGGCGAATGCCCACGGCACCATCATAAGGCCAAAAATCGAGCCTACATCGCGCGGCCCGAAATAGTCAGCCGCAAACGCGGGCGTGATGCCGTACGCGCCTCCGTAGCACATGGCGACAACAAACGTGGCGACGGCCAAAAGTGGCAGGGAATCGATCGAGTGGTAGGTCCAGAAGAGAACCACTTCGACCAGGTACATCAGGAAAAACGCGATTCTTCGCGACGTCAGATCGGAAACCCAGGCCCAGAAGATGCGGCCGACCCCGTTAAAAATGGCCGTAAAGCCGACGAGCGACGCTGCCACGGCCGCGCTGGCCTTGCCCATTTCCTCAAAAATTGGCCCGGCCTGCGAAATGATGGAGAGCCCGGACATCGTATTCACCGACATTAGTAGGCACAGCGCCCACCATTGCCACGTGCCGATCGCCTGGCCGACGCTGTAGTCGCGATCGGTGCGTTGCGATAATTGCGTAGCCGTCGGCGTCCAACCCTCGGGTTTCCAGCCTTCCGACGGATTGCGCATGAACGAACCCGCCGCGATGGCTACGACCCCGTAGGCAACTCCGAGATACGCAAACGTGGGCATGAGGCCGACGTGGTCCATGAGCCATCTCGCGGCGGGCGCCGAAAATAACGCGCCGCTGCCAAATCCCGCCACTGCCAGGCCGGTGATGAATCCGCGGCGGTCTGGGAACCACTTCACCAGAACCGCGATGGGAACCACGTATCCCATGCCAAGGCCAATGCCGCCCATTACCCCATAGCTCAGGTACAGCCACCACAGTTTGTGCGCAGAAAAGCTGGCCAGAAACACGCCGCCGCCCCAAAGAAAGCCCCCCGTCATGGCTACGACTCGAGGGTGGGAGCGCTTCATCCAAAGCCCGCCGACGAAGGCAAAACAGCCCAAGAAAAACCAGCTGATCAGGAATGTCCAGGTGATTTCCGTGATGCTCCAGCCAAAAGCTTTCGAGAGCGGAATGCGGAAGACGCTCCAAGCGTACGCCGAGCCAAGAGCCATCTGCAGGAGAACGCCGGCTACCGCGATCCACCAACGATTCAGCGATGGCATAGGTCCTCCGAGGGGCGATTCCTTCAACGGCAGCCGCGAACTATACCGGCAGTTTACCCACTCCTGCCTGCAAACACCATTCCTCCCAGGCGCGGCCCTGGCTGAGCGGCTGGGAGTGGAGTTCGCCCGACAGGTCCACTTCGCCGGGCGAAAGGTAGGTGACTTCCTTGCCCATGGACAGCGCCTTGATGAGGACCTCTGCGTTCAGGCGCAGATAAAACGTCGTAAACACCGCATCGCGCAACGATCTCCCCGCGATCACGCTGCCGTGGCCGCGCATCAGCGCCGCCTTGCCTTTGCCCACGGCGCGCGCAAGGGAATCACCCATTTCGTTTGAAGTGACCAGCAGATCGGTGTCGCCGAATTTGTCGCGAATATCCCAGACCGGGACTTCGTGGCCGATCACCGATGCGGAGTGAAGCGCGGGACGCATGGCCGTCTTCGTGACGGCCAGCGGCAGAAGCTCGTGCGCGTGATTGTGGCAGACGGAAAAGACATCCGGGCGCGCGCGGTAAAGCGCCCCGTGAATGAACCGCTCCTTGTACGGGCTGAACCCGCGCAAATCGACGGGCGAGCTGTCCAGACTGAATTCGAGAATATCTTCTTTCGTGACGAGGCTGGGCGCGCGCGAGCGGGACATGAAATATCGCTGCGGATTTTCCGGGTTACGGATCGTGATGTGACCGAAGGAGTCGACCAGTTTCAAGTGCGCAATGACGCGATTCGCGACGACTAGCTCCGAGATGGCCTCGCGCGCATCCAAAGGCTGATTCCTCCCGGCGCTAAAGTAGCATAGATCAAAAGATCCAGCAGAGCGATCAGGCTGGGTCGTCGAACGAATTCCTCGTCGACCGAACGGCTTGTCTAAAAACTCAAGTTTTTGTCATTCCGAGCGGAGCGAGGAATCTCTCTGTTCTCGCGCTCAAACAAGAGAGATTCCTCGCTCCGCTCGGAATGACAAAGGGTACTTTGTTCAGAGCCTGTCAAGTTTGTACCGGACCTAGTTGCAGCCGCACGAATTAGGCATGCAGCAGCAACCGCCGGAATCGGACGCGGCGCTCGAAGAGGAACTGCCGTTCGCGGATTTTCCCGCGCTAAACACCGAGAGTTGCAGCGTATGGCGCTTACTCGCGCACTCCGGACAATCAATTTCCTGGCTCGCGGACATCACGATTCGCTCGTAACGCGTCTGGCAATCGTCGCAAATGTATTCGTAGATCGGCATGTTGAGATTGTAAACCCCATCGCTTCAATAGTTCCATCCCATCATAACGATGATCCAAGACGCTACGGGGATGACGAGACTCCAAATTAGGAGTGGACGCCGCATGCCTCCCTTTCCGAATGCAACTGTAACGAGAGCCAGAACCCAGCTGACGAGGCTTATCCAATTCGCAATCGCCCACGGCAACGAAACGGGCGTCGCGAAGGATTGCCCGTCCGAACGAAAACCTGTGAGTAAAAACGCTGTAACCAGCAACTGGCAGACGGACGCAAGCACAACTCCAACCATCAGCAACCGAGCCTGCCAGCCAATCGTTGTGGAATTCGTTCCTAGTTTGCTCCACGCCCTCAACGCGTAATAGAGGCAGACTGCCGAAGGGCTCATGAAGCCCAGTATGAATACCACTATCCCTAGGACCATCGGCCTTTCCTAAATGAATCGGCTCCGGAGAACCGGAGCCGATTGTGAACCATTAGGTTGGGAGCGTGCCTAGTCTTAATCGCCGGCGACTTGCTCCGCGACTTGGGGCTTGGCCGCGCCGTTCCCGTTGGCGTTGCTGATCTGCACGGGAGCGACCGACGGCGTCGCCTTCTTGATGTCCATGACCGAGCCGATTTGCACGACTTCCTGCGGGGCCTTCTTCAGCACGAGTTCTTCGTACATCTTGCGAACCCGGGCCTCTTCCTTCAGGAACTCGGCGCGGCGGCGCGCGCGATTTTCCTCGGCGGCCGTGTTGGGCACTTCATGGTCGACGGCGCGGACGCGCGCGGCGTCCTCGGCATCGATCACGAGCGAGTGGTCGTATTCATTCAGGCTGACGTTCTTGCCCTTGGCGTAGATTTCGTGCTTGCCGTGCTCCTTGTACCACTGGGCGACGGTCGCGTTCTTATACATATTCTCGATGATTTTGCGCCAGCCGATTCCCGTGTTGTACGCGCAGAAGGAAATTTCGCCCTGCTGTGTCGCGTAGGGGATGATGCACATTTCGGTGCGGCGGAAATCGTAGTTGAAGAGGTCCTGGAACCACATGCCGGCAATCATCAGGAAATTCCACTGGTCCGTCTTGCGGCGCTTCATGGCGTCTTCGTACGTGCGCTCCGGTCCCGCGGTGCCGTACTTCTGGCGCTGGTTTGGCGTGAGTCCCCAGGACTTGTCCATTTTCCTGAGCAAGTCGATCAGGCGGAACGTCGAGGGCGCTCCGTACGGGTTGTAGTTCTTTAGCATGGCCAGCGCGAAGGTAAGGTTTGAGAAGGTCTTGCCGCGCGCGGCGTCCGTGACTTTCTTGATGTCCTCGACGAGTTGCGGAACATTGAGAAACTTCGGCACGGGAGCCCATTCTTTTGTGTCTTTGTTGATCAGGACGCCGGTGCCAACGCCGCAATTCGGGTGGCAGCCGCAGCTCACGGAACCCCACGTCGCGTCCGGTCCATGGGATAGATCGGCGAACGCGGAGAACGTGCTGATCAGCGAAATGGGGAACCAGTCTCGAGTCGGTTCGATCTTGCCCACCTGCGCGCTGACGTCCTTGGCGAGGTGAGAAAGTGTATAGCGCTGCTTCATGCGGCGCTCGGGAGTGATCTCTTCGTCGCGGCCCGTGAACGACACGGGTTGGAACGCCACAAACGAAATCTTGCCTGGATTTTCCATCGCGAATTTCACGATGGCGCCGACCTGATCGTTGTTCAGATTGTTGACGATGGTCGTGACCAGAATGATTTCGATTCCAGCCTCGTGAATGTTCTCGATGGCGCGCAGTTTCACGTCAAAGAGGTTGCCCACTTGCCGGTGGCTGTTGGCGTCATTGCCGATGCCGTCAAACTGGAGATACACGTAGCGAAGGCCGGCTTCGAACGCTTGCTTGCAGTAATCCTTGCTCTTGGCGAATTCGATGCCGTTGGTGGCCGCCTGCACGCTGTTGTAGCCGATTTTGCGCGCGTGGCGGATGGCGTCGAAGAATCGCGGGTGCATGGTCGGCTCGCCGCCGGAGAACTGCACGGACATCTGCCGGCGCGGCTTGATCCTCAGCGCGTTGTCCAGGATCTCCTGAATTTCTTCCCAAGACAGCTCGTGTACGTACCCCACCTGATTCGCGTCCATGAAGCAGGGATCACACATCATGTTGCACCGGTTGGTGAGGTCCACGGTGAGCACGGAGCCGCGCCCGTAGCGCACGGTGCTGGAGCCGTGCTTGTGGAGATCCTCGTCGTTGTGAGCCGGGATGTCGCGGCCGGGAAAGTTCTGCTCGATCCAGTTCAGGAATTTTGCGTCGACGGCCATCATGTCTTCGTAACGGCCGTGGATGGGGCACTCCTTCACCATCCAGATCTGGCCGTCGCGCTCGATAATCTGCGCCTTGATCTCGCCGACCTTTTCGTGCATCAGGTCGCGCCAGTCCTTCTTGCCCTCGAAGATTGCGTCGCGGGCGTCCTTCACGCAACCCGGGCAGAGCGAGTCGGTCTGCCGCGGCCAGCCGAGTGTGGGCTTGGATTTCTCCCACGACTTCAGAAGCGGCTTGTCCGACCATTTCGGCGTGAAATTCGGATTGGGATTGTACTTGTTGAAAATCTGGATCGTGTCGAAGGCCACACCGGCGGTCTTGCAAAGGACGTAGTCCATTGCTTTCCAAGCGCGTGTGCCTAGAGTTTGAGCCATTTGTTTACAATCCTCCCCAGTCGCAATTCTTCAGTTTTAGATGCTGGAATCCCAAAGCGGGAGCCATCAGATCTCATCGATCGGCCCCTGATGCCCGAATAGCCTAACAAGCCCTTCTTGCCGGGTCTAGATGAACCTTCCCCAGCATGTATTTTGCACGTTACCTGCTGATATCGTCCAGTGCGTTGTACCAAAAGGGCCTATTTTGGCCCTGAACGGGGATTTGGTGCAGTTAACGGACTGAATCAAAATCACTGTTTTAGCGGCGCATTTAGTTCGGAAGCGACCGTCCATCTCAGAGTTCCTTCCTTGCTTTCGCGGGCTTGCTTTCGACCGCTCTGCAGACGAAGCAAGCCCCTTCCAAATTGGAAGGAATATTCAGCCCGGTGAGGGTGCCTTTGCCTCCGATCTGCGGGGATGACGCTGGCCCAGTTGAGCTCCACACAGGCTCAGGTTGCAGGGAGCGTCTTGATTGTGGCGTGGCAGACACAGTTGGGGGACTAAGGCGGGGGCAGGCTAGGCCGAGCCGGGCACCTTGGAATGATTAGCGCATGGTCTGCGCGAGAGCTTCTAATCCATTAAATTGTTGAATATAGAAGTGTTACATTAAAATAGCTGGATCGGAGGGCATGCCCGAGCCCTCCGAATGTGTAGAATTTATCCCAGTACTCGTGTACCCAACGATTGGCCCCATCTGCCTATCGCCAAGACCGCCACCCTCGTTCAGACTCTTCGTATACACCAAATTGAAGAGTCTAGGAGGCTAGTTCTGATGAAGCATTGGTGGTGTATGGGATGTGAAACGGAAGTGATGCTCGGCAAACACGGTCAGTGCGAGACGTGCGGATCGGAAGCGGTTGACCTGGTTGGCAGCGATGAGAAGGTAAGCCGTTCTTCTGCAACGAGAAAGACCGATTCCGGAGCGGCGCTGACTTGGCCTGGACTCTAGCTTGCGATCTGAACAGAGGCTCTCGGAGCGGCCTCCGGGAAGAGGAAAGGAGCCCGAAAGTAGAGAAAAAACCGGGGAAGACGTGGATGTACGGTGGGAAAGGAGACTCTCACATGCAGACCCAGCTACGGATTATCGGATTTCTGGTCGTAGCCAGCCTGCTTTGGACCAACCCGATGGCAGCGGTGACGCAACAGCCAACGGCGCACGCTAAGCAGAAGCAGTTCAAGACTAAATACATAGGAACGGCATCCTGGTATGGAGCACAACATCAAGGGCGGAAAATGGCGAACGGCCAGCGATTTGACCGCCGCAAGCTTACGGCCGCGAGCTGGTATTTCCCGCTCGGAACGAAGATCCGGGTGGTGAACGTGAAGAACGGAGAATCCGTCGTGGTAACCGTCACGGACCGCGGGCCGAACCTGCGCCTGCACCGGATCCTGGACCTGTCCGAGGCCGCCGCAAACCGCCTTGGCTATGTTGAAGAGGGCCTGACGCCCGTCTTCATCTACCCCCTGGCGCCGTTTGAAACGACGGCAGCCGCCAACGAATCGGCCTTGATTGCAACACCTTCCAGCCATACCCCCGGCGTGCCGGCCGCAAAGGCGCTCGCCGAGCCGATGTGATCTTCGGCTCGCGCCGCTGACCTCCTGGCCACTCCCCGGCCGGTGCGGCGCTCCCCCTGAAAAGATACTCCCGGCCTTGCGCCGGGACGTCGAGCACCTGCCGACTGGAGTTGACTGCAGCTCCAGCCACGATGCGGGTGACGTGCGCGAACTCTCCCTCCCTGGGGCTCGCCGAGCGTGATCCTGAAAGTTCGTCGTATACTTGGCGGACTACACTTTGGGAGTGCTTCATGATTCGCCACATCAAGACCGGCCAGACCGCCGAGGCGAAGGCTGAGAGCAGCGCGCACGTTCGCAAAACGGTCGAGGCCATCCTCGCCGATATTGGGGCGCGCGGCGAGGCCGCCGTCCGCGAATACTCGGAAAAATTCGACAAGTGGTCGCCGGCTTCATTCCGGCTGTCGGCTGATGAAATTGCCGAATGCATCCGCGTCCTCCCGCCGCAGGTGATCGACGATATTCGTTTCGCTCAGGAACAGATCCGCAATTTCGCGCTGAAACAGCGGGCCGCGCTTCGGGACATCGAAGTCGAGACGATTCCTGGGGTTGTGCTCGGCCACAAAAACATTCCAGTCAACAGCGTCGGATGTTATGTCCCGGGCGGACGATATCCCATGGTGGCGTCGGCGCACATGAGTGTGGTGACGGCCAAGGCCGCGGGGGTGAAGCGCATCATCGCGAGCGCGCCTCCTACCGGGGGGAAGCCGCACGCAGCCACGGTGGCAGCGATGCACTTTGGCGGAGCGGACGAAATTTATGCTTTCGGCGGGGTGCAAGCCGTCGCAGCAATGGCGCTCGGCACGGAAACGATTGCTCCCGTTGACATGCTCGTCGGGCCCGGTAACGCGTTTGTTGCGGAGGCCAAACGCCAGCTTTTTGGGCGCGTCGGCATCGACTTGCTGGCTGGCCCCACCGAAACGCTGATTCTCGCGGACGATAGCTGCGACGCGGAAATGGCCGCGGTCGATTTGATCGGGCAGGCGGAGCACGGGCCGAGCAGCCCCGCGATTCTGGTCACAAATTCGGCGAAGCTCGCGGCCGAAGTTCCCGCGCAAATCGAAAAGCTCCTTTCATGGCTGCCAACTGCGGAAATCGCGCGACAGGCGTGGCAGAACTGCGGCGAAATTATTGTCTGTGACACGCTGGACGAAATGGTGCAGGAGGCCGATCGGATCGCCTCCGAGCACGTTCAGGTGCTCACGCGCGACCCGGACTATTTTCTCGGGCGCATGACGAATTTCGGCGCGTTGTTTCTGGGGCATCGCACCAATGTCGCTTACGGTGACAAGGTGATCGGCACGAATCACACGCTGCCGACGATGCGCGCGGCGCGCTATACCGGCGGGCTGTGGGTCGGCAAATTCATCAAGACCTGCACGTATCAGCGGGTGCTGACCGATGAGGCCGCCGCGCTCGTCGGCGGGTATTGCTCGCGACTGTGCGCGCTGGAAGGCTTTGCCGCGCACAAGGAGCAGGCCGATTTGCGCGTGCGCCGCTACGGCGTGAAAGCGGTGGCCTAGGCGATGGCGACCTCTAGAAAGAGAACTCCCGAAGGATCGCTTCAGCGGCTAAAGCCGGTTCAATTCCAGGCGGATACGGCCGGGCTGAAGCCCGGCCCTCCGAAACCGACCAGAGGTGCTTCGGTTCGAGCAAAGAATCCGCGGGCCAACAAAGCGGCAGGCGGTCCAGCCCATGTGGGACGTGCTGGCGATGGGCGCGGCGTTGCCCTTGTGACTGGAGGTGCGGGGAGCATGGGCACTACCATCTGCCAGGCGCTGGCGCGCGAAGGCATGCGGGTGGTGGTGGGGTACAACCGCTCGGCGGAGAAGGCGAAATCGCTGGCCGCGAGCCTGCACGGCGATGGACATGTGGCGTTGCCGGCGCCCGTGACGGACAGCGCCGCGCTTGCGGACTTGGCTGCGGAGATCGACCGGCGCTACGGCGTTTGCGATGTGCTTGTGAATTGCGCTGGTGTGACGCGCTTTGTGGCCCACAGCGATTTGGACGGGCTGGATGACGCGCTGATCGAAAACATTCTTGCGACCAACGTGCGCGGCCCGTTTGCGACGGTGCGCGCGCTGCGGCCGTTGCTGGAAAAGAGCAAGCAGTCGGGCGGCGCCGTGGTGATCAACATTTCGTCGATCGCGGGAATGACCGCGATGGGCAGCAACGTGATTTACTGCGCGTCGAAAGCGGCCGTCGACAACATGACCAAATCGCTCGCGCGGGCGCTCGCGCCGCGGATTCGCGTTGTGTCGGTGTCGCCGGGTCTCGTCAACAATGAGTTCGTGCGCTCGATGGACAAACGCTGGCTCGACGAGCAAGTGACGCGGACACCGCTGAAGCGGCTCGCCGCACCGGAGGAAGTTGCTTCCGCCATCGTTGGCGCGATCAAGCACTTCACTTTTACCACCGGTTCGATTCTGCCGGTTGACGGCGGTCGCCCGTTAAGTTGAGCTGAAATTGAAGCGCGACAAAAAAGACAGTGAACTTCCTGCACGTGGGCTATTTCTTCGACGTCTCGTCTATGTAAGCTATCGCTTCTTTGAGTTCGTCACAGTCCTCCACATTATCTTGGAGCGCAACAGCGGCCGAGTACCATCGCAGCGCTTTTTGGGGGCTGGCAGCAATGTCCTTCCCACTCGAATAGATACGCCCAAGAGCTACTCGGGCAAGAAATTCTCCAGCCTCTGCCGCAGACTCGTATAACTCGATTGCTCTTCCAACGTCCCTAGGAACCCCGTGTCCCTCCATGTAAATGCGGGCAAGGTTGTATCTTGCGCGCGATGCGCCTTGATCGGCCGCGGTGGTCAAATATCGTAGGGCTTCCCCATAGTTAATTTCGACATCTATGCCATCCAGATAGCATGCTCCCAGAAGTGATTGGGCGACGACGCTGCCGGAATCTGCTTGCACGCGGAGGATCGAAATATTCATATCGAACTGTCCCACGGCAGACCTACATAATTCTCGGCCAGTGTGGTACGGGCGGCGCGGGAGCTGGTGACATAATCCAGTTCGGCGATTTGGCGGCGGCGGTCGAAGGCGTTGTCGGTGTCGAAGCGGTGGAGCATGGACGTCATCCACCAGGAGAAGCGCTGGGCTTTCCAGACGCGGCGCAGGCAAATTTCTGAGTAGCGGCTGAGCGTCGTTGTGCTTCCCGCTTTGTAAAATTCCCCGAGCGCTTGCGAGAGGATGCGCACGTCGGCGATGGCCAGGTTCATGCCTTTTGCGCCCGTGGGCGGAACGATGTGCGCGGCGTCGCCCGCCAGAAACATTTTTCCGTACTGCATCGGCTCGACGACGTAGCTTCGCATGGACGCGATATTTTTCTGAAAGATGCGGCCCTCGCTCAGTTTCCAGCCGCCGTCCGCGGCGGTTCTTTGGCGCAGCTCGCTCCAGATGCGGTCGTCGGACCAGGCCTTGATGTCTTCATCGTGCGGCACCTGGAGGTAGAGGCGGCTGATCTGGCGCGTGCGCATGGTCAGCAGCGCGAAGCCGCGGTCGTGATAGCAGTACACGAGTTCGTCGGAAGACGGCGGCGCTTCCGCCAGAATGCCGAGCCAGGCGAATGGGTAGAGGCGGTCGAATTCCGCGATCACGCCGGCGGGGAGGCTGGGGCGGCAGATGCCGTGAAAGCCGTCGCAGCCGGCGATATAATCGCAATGGATGACCTCTTCTTTTCCCTGCGAACGAAAGCGGATGGATGGGCTCGCGCTTCCATCAAAATCGTGGACGGTCAGGTCCTCGACGTCGAACAAAAGCGGCAGGCCGGCTGCGAGGCGCGCGGCGACTAGATCCTTAATCACTTCCTGCTGCGCGTAAATCGTTACGGTCTTGCCTCCGGTCAGATCGTTGAAGTCGATGCGGTGGCCCCGGCGGTTGAATCGCAGCTCGATGCCGTGATGCGTGAGGCACTCGCGCATCAGGCGTTCGCCGACTCCTGTCTCGATCAGCAGATCAACCGTGCCCTGCTCGAGCAGGCCTGCGCGCACGCGCTCCTCGATGTACTTCCGGCTACGCGTTTCGAGGACGATGGATTCGATTCCTTGCAGGTGGAGCAGATGAGCGAGGACGAGTCCGGCCGGACCTGCGCCGACGATGCCGATTTGCGTGCGCACTTTTTCCTCTCGCGTTTTCCAGATGATAAGGCGTCAGCGAGTTTAGACAATCGCTGCGGGGAAAAGCAAAAGCAAAGGCGATCTAGCACTGAGGGCGCAGCTCCGGCGAGGATGCGGAAGAACCAGCTTCAGCGGCTGAAGCCGATTTATGCCGGGGTGTTACGGCCGGACTGAAGTCCGGCCCTCCGACTCCACGGCAGAATGCCCAGCGCGCAAACATTTTGGCGGCTGGCAGTGCGGCGAAAATGAGGAAGAAACTTATTCGTTGGAGATTGGACGCAGGACCGCCACGGCGAAGTGCGCGAGGAGCGGCGCGCCTTCGTCGAGCTGGAGCCAGCGGACGCCGCAGTGGTCTTTCAGATATTTTCCGACGCGGGCTTCGTTGATGCCGAGGTGCTCGGCAAGCTTTTCCTTTACGTTGGCGCCTTCGCGGCTGCCGCGACCGCTGCGCAGCATGTTTCCGATGCCGACGCGCAGCGTTTGGCAAGCCTCGGCGTAGTAATACGTGGTCTGGTCCGAGTCGGTGATCAGGAAGACGCCGGGACCGGCCGGGGCTTCGTCAGCCTGTTCGAGCGAGCGAATGCCGCAAGCGAGCAGGCGGCGAAGCTGCGATTCGAGTTGCGCCATGCGCGACGACAGCGCGGGATCTCCCGAGCGGACGCGCGAGGCCGCAGGGTGGCTCGCCGCGGAAGCGTCATGCGAGCGCGACGGCGCGGGTTCCGATTCCCGCATTCGCGGTTCCGCGACTTCCGGAGACGCCGCAGCGCGCGCGGATGGACCGCCGCCCGGTTCGGCAAAGCGATCGAACATCGATGGCGGCGGAGGCGGCGCAGCTACTGGCGCCGGAGCCAAGGTCGGAGCGGCAGCGCGCGCGCCTTTGTGGCGTCCACGGCCTCCGCGGCGGCCGCGACGCCTGCGACGGTGATCCGGACCGCCATCTGCCGGCTGGGCGGCGGGCGCCGCCGATGGAGCGGGCGGCTGTTCAAAAACGGTTTCCTGTTGTCCTTCGGTCATCACTTCCTCAATTTCTTCGTTTGGCTGTTCGTCGGAGAATTCCGCGATGATGGGCGCGCGCGTGTTCACAGGCTCCGCAGTCGATTCGCTGACGGCCACTACCGGCGCGCCCGCAGTTGCTGCGGGAATCGGCGCGCCCAGGCGAGTGAGGGCTTCCTCCGCCTTTTGCTTCCATTGCGGGCGGCGGAAACGCTCGCACGCGGTCGTGAACCATCGCACGGCCTCGGCGGTCTCGCCGGCCTTTTCCTGAATCTGCGCGAGTTCGAACGCAACCATGGCGTCGTGCGTTCGCTCATACAATGCGGATAATTGTCCGAGGGGATCCGCGCTGGTTCTGGCTTTACGTATGCGGGCCTGGATTTGTCGCCAATCGCTCACTGCCGGTTATTGTAGCAGTCGAGGGCGCTCTGAGCCATAGCGCGGAGCGGAAACGGCAGCGCACGCGCCGGTGCAGGTCGCGGCTGCGCCGTCGAACGGTGAGAGCCACACACCGCCAGTGGCTAAAGCCGGTTCATTTCCAGCACGCTACGGCACGGTTGAAACCGTGTCCTACAAAGATTCGCCAGCTCGATTCTCTTGTTGCGTGCGCGTCTGCGAAAGTATGGGCTGCTGAAATGCCTATGCGCTGGCTTGGTTCAGTAGGTCGATGGAGTCGCGGTCGAGTTTCAACTCTACCGAAGAAATCAAATCATTGAGTTGATCGAGATTCGTGGCGCTCACGATGGGTGCGGTGATGCTCGGCTGCGCCATTACCCATGCCAGCGCGACTTTGGCTGGCCTCGCGCGATGTTTCGCGGCGACTTTGTCCAGCGCGTCGAGAATTTTGAAGCCGCGCTCGTTGAGGTACTTTGTCACATTCCGCGCGCGCGCTTTTCCCGCGGCATCGCTCCCCGATCGATATTTCCCGGTGAGGAAGCCGCCCGCCAGCGGGAAGTAGTTGATGACGCCGAGGCTCTCTTTCACGCAGACCGGTTCGAGGTTGGTCTCGTAATCCGCGCGTTCGATGAGGCTGTAGTTTGGCTGCAGCGACTGATAGGCCGGGAGCCCCGTCTTCCGGCTGACTTCGAGCGCCGCGGCGAGCCTGTCTCCTTTGTGATTGGACGCGCCGATGGCTCTCACTTTGCCCTGCTTCATTAGCTCCGCGTACGCTCCCAAAGTTTCCTCGAACGGCGTCTCCAGATCGTCGATGTGCGACTGATACAAATCGATGTAGTCCGTTTGTAATCTCCGCAGCGAATCTTCCGTGGAGCGCAGGATATGGGCTTTCGACAATCCCTTTTTTCCGTCGCCCATGTCCATGCCGGCCTTGGTCATGACGATGACCTTCGCGCGATTGCCGCGCTGCTTCATCCATTCGCCGATGATCATTTCGGACTCGCCGCCCTGGTGGCCGGGAACCCACTTGGAATAAACATCCGCGGTGTCAACCGCATTGAAGCCCGCCGCGAAGAAGACGTCGAGCAGCTTGAATGAGGCGGCCTGGTCGACCGTCCAGCCGAAAATGTTTCCGCCAAAAACGAGCGGCGAGATTTCCAGCCCGGAGTTGCCCAGCTTGTGCGTCTTCATTCCTTCAATCCCTTTCCATTTTTCATTTCCTGGCTGCGTGGCGAGCCGCCTGCGCTCTGTGGCGTCGATGAATGAATGAGCCCGCTGGGCACACGCATCCTCGCATTCCGCACGCTTCTGCGGCAATATCGATTCATGACGCGGTCCGAGCGAGCGGCGCGCACAGTCGAACTGGCACGCACCGCCGGTTTTGATCTCTGTGGCATCGCGCCCGCGGCCGAATTCCCCGAGCTTGTCCGCCTCGAGGAATGGCTCGATCGCGGACACGCGGGCGAGATGAAGTATCTCCGCGACGAGCGGCGACGCTCCCCCGCGCAGGCGATGCCCGAGGCGCGTAGCGTGATCGTCTGCGCGCTCAATTACAACACCGCATTCCCGGTCTCGACGGACGCGACGCGCCCGGAAGAATCGGCTGCGGGGCCGCGCGGGTGGATTTCGCGCTACGCCTGGGGCGACGATTACCACGACGTGCTTGGGGAAAAACTCGAAGCGCTGATCGCGAATCTACGCACGGAATTTCACGAGCCCTTTGAAGCGCGCCCGTATGTGGACACCGGGCCGATCGTCGAGCGGGTCGCGGCGAAATACGCGGGGCTTGGTTGGCTCGCGAAGAATACCTGTCTGATCAACGAAGAGCTCGGCTCGTGGCTGTTCCTCGGCGTGATCCTGACGACGCTTGACCTCGCGGAAGCAGTCGATGCCGCGCTGACTCCGGCGCCGGATTTGTGCGGAAACTGCCGCTTGTGCATTGACGCCTGCCCAACGGAAGCGATCGTCGAGCCCTACGTGCTCGATGCGCGCCGCTGCATTTCGTATTTGACGATCGAGCTGCGCAGCGCCATTCCGCTGGAGTTCCGCGAACGTATCGGGCGGCATGTCTTCGGCTGCGATATTTGCCAGGATGTTTGCCCGTGGAACCGCCGTGCGCCCGCCACGCCGCTTGCGAATTTTCAGCCGCGCCAGCCCAACGGACATTCCCTGTTTTCACCGGAGCTTTCCTGGCTCCTCTCGATGAATGAAGAGGAATTTCGCGAAGTCTTTCGGTGTAGTCCCGTGAAGCGGACAAAGTGGCGCGGCCTCGTGCGCAATGCCTGCGTGGCGATTGGCAATTCCGGGTTGCAGCCGGACCAGCCGGGCTACGCGAAAATCGCAGCTCGGCTTTCGGAACTCGCCGCGACCGGCGATTCAATCCTTGCCGAACACGCGGAATGGGCGCTGGAACGAATCGGGTTCGCCCCTGAAACCACCAGCGGCTCCTAACCGTTGCACAAAAGCCAAGCGTGTCATTCCGAGGGCGGGTTTGCCCGAGGAATCTGCTTTTCTCTTAGGGCGTGCGAAAAAGCAAATCCCTCGCTTCGCCCCGGCGCGAGCCTCTACGCGAGCGCCACCAAGACGACGTACCCGCAACCAGCGGCTGGACCGCCACTCCAGGTCACGCTCTGAATCCGTATTGATGCGTGTTAATCAGTGTGCATCCGTGGTTCCAAATATCCTCTTGTTTTTCGCTTTTACTTCGCCTAAGATGTCCCCCGGCGGAGGCGCCTATGACACTGACGAAGCGGCAAAAGGAAGTGCTCGATTTTCTGGTCGCGTTTCACAACAAGCACGGCTACGCGCCGAGCTTTGAGGAGATCGCGCGCTCGCTAAAACTCACTTCGCTCGCAACCGTGCACAAGCACGTCACGACGCTCGAGCGCAAGGGATTCATCCGCCGCGGCTACAACCAGAGCCGCTCGATCGAAGTCACGCAGCTGCCGAAGCCGGTGCGCGAGCAGGTGCTCGATCGCCACACGGTGGAGCTGCCGCTGATGGGCCGCATCGCCGCGGGCCGTCCCCTGGAAGCCGTGGAAGAGCGCGAGACGCTTTCGCTCGCCGAGTTCGCGCGCTCGGAGAAATCGTTCGTGCTGCAGGTGAAGGGCAATTCCATGATCGAGGACCACATCATGAACGGTGACTACGTGGTGATCGAGCCCACGCAAGTCGCCAACGCGGGCGAAACCGTCGTCGCCCTCGTGGGAAATGACGAAGCCACGCTCAAGCGTTTCTATCGCGAGGCGGGCGGAAAGATTCGCCTGCAACCCGCCAATTCGGAAATGGAGCCGATCATCGTCCCGGCAGCCGACGTAAAAATCCAGGGCCGCGTCGTCGGCGTCCTGCGCAAATATTGAAATTTTGCGCACCCGTCTTGAGATCTTTAGCGAGCATTCGCTGTAGCCCGCGTCTTTAGACGCGGGGGTTCGTCTTTTCAAAGCACAAAACGTTCCCCGCCTCTAAAGAGGCAGGCTACGGCAGTCCGCAGAGCCGTCGCCGTGCCGTCCCAAATTGAAACCAAGTTTTTCGTTGCGCCGTGTAAGACATTCCTGTAGTGTGCTCTCCTCCCAGCAGGGCTCCCGGCCCGTGTTAGTTAGGAACACCGTGCCCGTAATTCCCTTGTTCCGATTTTGACCGGGGAGCTAAATTGTTTCGCACCCCGGTCTTGCAAGCGCTGTTTTTCCAAGTGTTTCTGACCGAGGAGGCAGTACTGCAATGTGGGGGAATAAAAAGCCAGATACGCCGCAACCGACGACCGCGAAAGGTCCGGAACCACCAGCACCGGTAGCGCAGCCGGGTTCGGCAAAAACGGAGGGAATAGCCATGAGCACTGATGCCATGCGCCCGCTGAGCTCCACGCCGTCCGGAACCACGGCACGGCTGGGCGCCAGCTTGCACATTAAAGGCGAAATTTCCGGAAACGAAGATCTGCACATCGACGGCACGGTCGAAGGGTTGGTACAGCTCGAAGACCGCAAACTCACCGTGGGCGCCAGCGCCAAGCTGACTGCCGACGTGGTAGCGCGCGAAGTCGTCGTCTACGGCAGCGTGAAGGGGAATCTGCGGGCTCGCGACCGCATCGAAATCAAGAAGGATGGCTCAGTGGTCGGGGATTTGACCACGGCGCGCATCATGATTGAGGACGGCGCGTACTTCAAGGGCTCGATCGAGATCGACAAAAACGCCGCCACTCAGCCCGACCTCGACAAACCGGCGTATACGCGGACAGCTACGGCTACCCCTGCGTCGATCCCGACGCACGTCGGAGCACCCAAACCCTGAAGTAGCTCCACGCTTTCAGCGCCCGCCTGCCGGACCGGCAGGCCGCCCGCGGTGCCGCGCCCAGACGCGTCGCACCGCGCGGCGAATGGCGCCTCCGCTCGTTTCCAGCCGATCGCTCGCACGTCGATGCCGTTTTGCCCGGTTGCCGCTGCGCCTTTTGGTCATCGCGTCTCCGACGAATAGAAAGACCGCTCCGGAGAAGGTGTCGTGAGCGCCTTCGTTGCCGCCGGCCCGAAAGGAGCGCACAGAAAATCACACAGAAAAACTTCATCTTTGATTTGCGCCAATGACGTCTGCCCTGATGCTGCTACTTTAGCTGTCGTCGGAGGTGGTTGATGCAAAGAATCGCGAATCGATCCGCCCGGATCGGCGACGCCTCCCAGCCGCGACACCAAGGACGACTCGAATCCCCCAAATCACACAATAAGCGGATGCGTTTTGCTGCCCAGTATTTCGTAGTATGCGAGATCCCGACGCAGGTAGTGCGATCTCGTGTCCCCGCGGACCGCGACGGCAGCATGCCCGCTGAACACGTTGCAGGAATGCTTGTGATGCACTGCTTGATGCTGAATAGGCGGCTCGAAGACTTCGAAGTTTTGGTCCTTCCGCAATCCTCCTTGTCTCGGGTAGTAACCGAACGTGCTCAACAGCTACTAACCGCAGGTCGTTCGATCGGAGCTAGGGTGAGACTGGGTACGCAGGAGGCAGCAGTTCTGAACGGAGTGGTTCAGAGCCTCAGTAACAAAGAAATCTCTTCCAAGCTCAAGATTTCTGTAAGGACTGTAAAGTTCCATGTGTCCGCTCTCTTGGCCAAGTTCAAGGTTCCCAATCGGACCGAGCTCGGATGGCGAGCCGGCTTGGGCAAAATCTCACAATTACCGGCGCCTGCGAGCGTGGCTTGGGAATCCGCAGCGGGTCCATCTCCAAACCACAGGCTCCCTGCGCGGGGCCCCGTTGGGCCTGTTGCCGAATTTCGCTAGTTGCCGTTCCGAGTTCCCGTTACTCCAAATTTCCGTCAAACGATGGGGCATCTATCGGCGCTGGACGCTTAGATCCTCGATCTATGCGCGTTCGCACGGTAATTCCTGATGACGTGCTATGCGGGCATTCCTGACAAATTTCGCCATCCATTCCTGACATTTCGTGACACTCGTGCCCGATCGTGAACACGACTTGCGTTTCTTTGGATCGGCAAGTTGAAATCAAAAGCACCCTAGTTTTCTAATCTTAAAGGACATATCAATTTGCGCCGGGAATTGCCTCAGCTCGCTTGCGACTGGCACTCAAAGTGCATCAGGTGATCATGCGGGGGGATTCCATGCGCAGTGTTTTTGCTCCGTGGATTGGACAGCCGGTCATCCTACAGATAGCAGCGGGCAGCTTGTGTGTTCCGTTGCGCGGGATGATCGTCGGAGAGTCGGATGCTTCGGTGGCGTTTCGCATTCACGACGGGCCAGAGGAAATCGACATCCACAAGGTAATGGTCATGGCCATCGAAGAGGATCATTCCGTCTCCGTATTGGTCAATTAAATCAAATCACCTCAGCGGGCTAGGTTCCGCCGCGTTCCTCCCGAAGTTCTCCTGCCATCCGAGCCGCGAGGTAGACTCGCGCAACCGACCCTCAGGCCAGGGGGATACGATGATCCTTTCCTATTCCACCTCAGGCCATTGATTGACAAAACAGCGCCCACCCGCTATTCTCAACGTTTGTCTATTCACGGAGAGGTGTGACTGAGTATGCGTACGTATGTTCCCCGGGGGCGGGAAGCGGAAGAGATCGAACAGGGCGGCGGGTGGTTTGTTGTGGACGCCGCCGGACAGGTTTTGGGCCGGGTGGCGACGCGCATTGCGCGCATCCTGATCGGCAAGGACAAGGCGAATTACACGCCGTATCTCGATTGCGGCGATCACGTCGTGGTGATCAATGCTGACAAGATTCGCCTGACCGGAAACAAGCTGGAGCAAAAGGTTTATCGCCATCACACCGGCTATCCGGGCGGGCTGAAGGAAGTTCCGGCCAAGCGGCTGCGGGTGAATCGCGCCGACTGGATGCTGCGCGAAGCCGTGCTCGGCATGCTCCCGAAAAACAAGCTGCGGGCTTTGCGCGCGAAAAAGCTGCGGATTTACCTGGACGAAAAAGGCTTGCAGCGCCACGCTGGTCAAAAGCCGCAAGCGGCCGCCGTTTAGTTTTCCGCGAACTCCCAATCGGGATTATAATGGCGCAACCGGGGTGGAACCTGTTGTGCCGCGCGGTGCTAAATCGAGATTCGGATTTTGTCTCTGAGTGTCTGAGGAGGAACGTTGAGTTCGAGCGCACAGCCTTCGGAAGGCGCAAAACAGCAATTCTACGGAACCGGCCGGCGCAAGGAATCAGTTGCGCGCGTCTTCCTGACGTTCGGGACGGGCAAGGTTTCCATCAACGGCCGCGATCCGGAAGAATATTTTCGCAATGTGACCTGGCGCAACCGCGCGGTTGAGCCGATGAAATTCACGGAAACGTCGGGATCCGTGGACGTTGTGGCCACGGTGAATGGCGGCGGCGTGGGCGGGCAATCCGGCGCGGTGCGCATGGGACTTTCGCGCGCGCTGGCCATCTTCAACCCGGAACTGCGCGCGGGCTTGCGCAAGAACGGTTTTCTGACGCGCGATTCGCGCATGAAGGAACGCAAGAAGTACGGGCAGAAGGGCGCCCGCAAGCGCTTCCAGTTCAGCAAGCGCTAAACGATTTTGGGTGTCTGCGCGCGGCGGATGCAAATCCGGCGGCGCGCAGGCGGCTTGAAGTTGTTCGAGGCAATGTCCCGGCTCCCGGGACAAATTCACGGCCGGCAAGGGAGCCGGCAATAAGGTGTTCGGCGCGGGAGCGGGTTAGACCGAAACCGCTTGGCGCATGCAAACATCTATCCTTCGAGGAGGGACTTTGGCAGTTGAAATAACGATGAAAGAATTACTGGAGGCTGGAGTTCATTTTGGCCACCAGACCCGCCGTTGGAACCCGAAGATGAAGGAGTATATCTTCGGTGAACGCAATGGAATCCACATCATCGATCTGCAAAAGACATTGAAGCTGTTTCGCGAAGCCGCGCGATTTGTGAGCGAGCAGAGCAGCAACGGCAAAACGATTTTGTTTCTCGGAACGAAGCGCCAGGCGCAGGAGGCGATCGCCGAGGAAGCCAACCGCTGCGGCATGTTCTACGTGAATCATCGCTGGCTGGGCGGCACGCTGACGAATTGGGCCACGCTGCAGAAATCGATCAAGCGCCTGAAGACGCTCAAGGCCATGACGGAAGACGGCCGCATGGCGCAGCTCTCGAAAAAAGAAGCGGCGCGCCTGGACCGCGAGATGAAGCACCTGAAGCAGAACCTCTCGGGCGTTGAAAACATGTCGGCGCTGCCAGACGCGATGTTCGTGATCGATTCCAACGCGGAAGCGATCGCGGTCCGCGAGGCGCGGCGCATGGGCGTTCCGGTCGTGTCGATCGTGGATACGAATTGCGACCCCGATCAGGTTGACTGGGTCGTTCCAGGCAATGACGACGCGCTGCGCGCCATCAAATTGTTCACTTCCAAAATTTCAGACGCGGTGATCGAAGGCCGGCACGCGTACGAGCGATCGCAGATCGCGCAGGAAAAGGCCGCCACGGATGCCGCTGCGGGAGCGGAAGACGTCGTCGAGTACCAAGATACGAGCAAGTACGAATCATACGAGAAGCAGGAAGGCGATTTCGTCGAGCCGACCGCGGAACCTTTCGCCGAAACCGTTCCGGAATCCGAACCCGAGCCTGAACCGAATAACTCCGTAAAAGGCGCAGCCGAGTAGCAGCGAAACCTGATTCCCGCCGAGGAATCGAGCGGACGGCTGTGTTCATAACTCATAGAATTTATCCGTAAAGGAATGCCGTAGAGCCATGACAAATCCAAACGAACCGGTCAACATTTCCGCCCAGCTGGTGAAGGAACTCCGCGAGCGAACCGGCGCGGGATTCGGCGATTGCCGCTCGGCCCTGGTGGAATCCAAGGGCAACATGGAAGGCGCGATCGACGTCCTTCGGAAAAAGGGCCAGGCCGCCGCGCAGAAGAAAGCGGCGCGCCAGGCGAGCGAAGGACTGGTGGGGCACTACATTCATGCGGGCGGCAAGATCGGCGTGCTGGTCGAGATCAATTGCGAATCCGATTTCGTGGCGCGCACCGAGGATTTCCAGCGCCTGTGCCATGACGTGGCCATGCACATCGCCGCTCTGGATACTCGATTTGTGCGCCGCGAGGACGTGACGCAGGAAATTCTGGACCGCGAGCGCGAGATCTACAAAGCGCAAGCCCGCGCGACCGGCAAGCCCGAAGCGGTAGCTGAGAAAATCGTCAACGGCAAGATGGAAAAGTTTTACGAGGAAAACTGCCTCTACGAGCAGCACTTCATCAAGGACGAGTCGGTGACCGTGGGCGAACTCGTAAGCCAGATGATCCACAAGCTGGGAGAAAACATCTCCATCCGGCGCTACGTGCGTTTCAAAGTAGGCGAGAGCGCGAGCGCGCCCGCGGAAGAGCCGCCCGCCGTCGTCGCCGCTCCATAGGCGTAATCCACGGTTCCGGCAGGCATTCTCCGCGTCCTCTGTGTTAAGCCCTTGGTCTTGATTGCGGCGCAGAGACCAAGAGGAAATTCTCGAGAAGCCCGGGATAAAAATCCGGGCTGTGCGGCGCGGAGGAACCTCTGCTAGAATGCCCGCCGAGAGCATGAGCCCCGACCACCGAACGCCCATCAAAAAAAGCAATATCCAACCCCTTTATTCCCGCATCGTTCTGAAGCTTTCCGGCGAGTCCTTTCAGGGCTCGCAAGGTTCCGGCATTGACGCGGAAACGGTTCACGCCATCGCTCGCGAAGTCAAGGAAGTTGCCAATCTGGGCATCCAGATGGCGATCATCGTAGGCGGCGGAAACATTTTTCGCGGCGCCCGCCAGAAATCGCTCGCCATTGACCGCGCCACGGGCGACTACATGGGCATGCTGGCCACCGTAATCAACGGCCTGGCCTTGCAGGACGCGCTCGAAAAGCAAGGCGTGACGACGCGCCTCCTAAGCGCGATTGACATGGCGCAAGTGGCCGAGCCTTTCATTCGGCGGCGAGCGATGCGGCACCTCGAAAAGGGCCGCGTTGTGATTTTCGCGGCCGGCACGGGGAATCCCTATTTTTCGACGGACACGGCGGCGGCGCTGCGTGCTATGGAAATCAAGGCGCACGTCATCCTGAAAGCGACGCGTGTCGATGGAATCTACGACGCCGATCCCGAAAAGGTGCCCACCGCCACCATGTTCGAGCGGATCACCTATCTGGACGTGATTCAGAAGGGCCTCGCGGTCATGGATTCGACCGCGATTTCGTTGTGCATGGACAACCGAATGCCGATCATCATCTTCAATATGAACAAGCCGGGAAATATCCGCCGCGCGGTGATGGGTGAAAAAGTGGGTTCCACCGTGACGACGGAATAGACGGGGGCGGGAAGCGATGAGCACGATCTCCAACAGCAAGGAAGCGATGGCGCAGGCAAGGTTGCGAATGGAAAAGGCCGTCGAGGATTTTCGCAAGGAGCTGGCTGGCGTGCGCACGGGCCGTGCGAGCGTCACGCTGCTCGATCACATCCGTGTCGACTATCACGGCACGCAAATGCCGGTGAACCAGCTCGGCTCGCTCTCGGTGCCCGAGCCGATGTCGATCGTCATCTCGCCCTGGGATCCGGGCGCCGTGCCGCTGATCGACAAGGCGATTCGCACGTCCGATCTCGGACTCAATCCGACGAACGATGGAAAAATTGTCCGGGTACCGATTCCTCCGTTGACGGAGGATCGCCGCAAGGACATCGTCAAGCACCTGCACAAAGTCCTCGAGAATCACCGCACCGCCGTGCGCAATATTCGGCGCGACATCAAGGAAGCCGTCGATAAACTGGAAAAAGAGAAGAAAATCAGCCAGGACGAGCAAAAGCGCACACTTGACGAACTCGAAAAGCTCACTCACTCCGAAACCAAGAAGATCGAAGACCTCAGCGCCGTAAAGGAAAAAGAAATCCTCGAAGTAAAGTAAGACACGGAGCGAGCTATTTCGTCCAGTTTTCGACGGAAAGGCCGATGACGCGAAGAAACTCACGATCGTTGTTTGTCGCCAGGGTGACGTCCAGGGCCATTGCATGGGCAGCGATCCAAATATCGTTGTTTCCAATCACTTGTCCTTGCTTTTCGAGCGTCGCTCGAATCTCTCCATAAGCTTGAGCGGCTGACGAAGAAATGCTTTCCACCGGAATATACTGAATCAGTTCCGCCAGTTGGGAGAGCGCCCGCGATCGCTCGGTGCTTTTATTTGCGCCGTACTGCAGTTCTCCGTATGTGATTGCCGACATGACCGGTTGCTCGAGTTTCAGGCGCTCGAAACGAGCGGTCACCTGAGGATACCGGTTTTTTGCGAGGTAGATGCAAATGTCCGTGTCCAGCATGTAGCGGCGCCTCATAGAGGTTCGCGCTCCTGCGGCGGCGCGTCCTGGCGTCCGTCCGCCATGAAATCGTCGGGCAAAGCCCGCAGGATGGCCAGCGCCCGGCGCAAGTTCCGCTTTGGTTTTCGGAGCACGACTTCATCGCCGCGACGGAAAATCTCGACTTCGTTCACGTCGAAACGGAATTCCTTGGGCAGGCGCACCGCCTGGCTGTTGCCAGACTGAAAAACGCGGGCTTTTTTCATGGGCGCCTCCTTTTCTACCAAAGTATATACTACGAATATATACATATCAAGCGAAATCCCTTGGGTGGCGTAAGTTAGGGTTTGGCTGCCGCCCTGATATCTTTTCCACACCCCATATGGAACTATTTGACAGACGTATTCGTTTTCCTTATACTTGCGGCTTCGTCAGGGATTGTTTTGCCCTGTAGTGAAAGGGAAGGTCTTCGAGTCCCGGAACAAAGCACGACGGAACGGGATAAGAAGAGCGGCCGGAATGGGGCGCCAGCCCCGCAAAGCCGAGTAACCCTCTCCGCTTCGACCAGAAAGTTCGATTTGCTCACTGGGAGTAGTGCGGAGTTTGTTGTCGGGTGCTCCGGAGTCGCAGCTGTACCCTTTCTTTAAGTGAACTCCACGACACGCCGCGGTGCGGAATTCCGCCCGTGGAAAGTGAAGTGAATCTAGCTCGTTTGAGGGAGAGCCGTGCCGACGTTTGCACAACTGGTACGATCCGGGCGGGATCAGATCCGGACCAAGACGAAGTCGCCTGCGCTGCAAGGGTGTCCGGAAAAGCGCGGCGTTTGCATCCGTGTTTACACGCAGACGCCGAAGAAACCGAACTCCGCGCTGCGCAAAGTCGCTCGCGCCCGCCTGACGAACGCCATCGAAGTCACGACGTACATCCCCGGGATCGGCCACAACCTGCAGGAGCACTCGATCGTGCTCGTGCGCGGCGGCCGCGTGAAGGACCTGCCCGGCGTGCGCTATCACATTATTCGCGGGACGCTCGACGCCGCGGGCGTCGAGAACCGCAAGCAGGGGCGCTCGAAATACGGCGCCAAGCGGCCCAAGGCCGCGCAGAAGTAGCCGAGATCGATAGGGTGCGGGCTTGGCGAGAGCCCGCCGGAAAGAGCCAGGAGAAGAAACGAATGCCGCGAAAAGGATTCGTGCCACGGCGCGAGGTGACCACCGATTCGGTCTACGGCTCGGACCTCGTGCAGAAGTTCATCAACTCGATGATGTGGGACGGCAAGCGCGCGACGGCGCAGCGGATTTTCTACGGCGCCATGGAGCAGATCGGCCAGAAGACGAATGGCGATGCGCTGGCGACGTTCAAGAAGGCGATCGATAACGTCAAGCCAGTGCTTGAAGTCAAGACGCGGCGTGTCGGCGGAGCAAACTATCAGGTTCCGGTCGAAGTGAATCCGTTCCGGCGGCAGTCGCTGGCGATTCGCTGGCTGCTGCTCTACGCGCGCACGCGTTCAGGCAAGACCATGACGGACAAATTGGCTGAGGAGTTGATGGATGCAGCCAACGCTCGCGGCGGCGCGATGAAAAAGAAAGACGACGTGCACCGCATGGCCGAGGCCAACAAGGCGTTTGCGCATTATCGCTGGTAATTTTGCAGCAGGACATTAGGGAGAACCGGGTGGTTCGGCAAGCTCAGGGGAGAAAGCTGCGGTAACTGAGAAATGGCACGCAAGGCACAACTCGCGGAAACACGCAACATCGGCATCATGGCGCATATCGACGCCGGGAAGACGACTTCGACCGAGCGCATCCTGTTTTATACGGGCGTGACGTACAAGATCGGCTCCGTCGACGAAGGCACCGCCACGATGGACTGGATGGAGCAGGAGCGGGAGCGCGGCATCACGATTACTTCCGCTGCCACGACCGCTTCCTGGAAGCGCAACGGCAAGGATTTTCTTATCAATATCATTGACACGCCGGGCCACGTGGATTTTACCGTGGAAGTGGAACGGTCCCTCCGCGTCTTGGACGGCGCGGTGGCGATTTTTGACGCGGCGCGCGGCGTGCAGCCGCAATCGGAAACGGTTTGGCGCCAGGCGGACAAATATCACGTACCCCGGCTCGCGTTCATCAACAAGATGGATAGCACCGGCGCGGATTTCGAGCACGCCATCAAAACGATGCGCCAGCGTTTGGCCGCTCACCCCGTGGCCCTGCAGTGCCCGATTGGCAAGGAAGATCTCTTCATCGGCGTCATCGATTTCCTGGAAGAAAAAGCGATCATTTGGCTCGAGGAGACCCTGGGCGCCAAATTTGAAGTCTTCGATGTCGCCAAGCTGTGGGATGCGGCGTTTATCGCTACCCGTCCGGACATTGCCGCCGCGCTCAAGTTTTCCGCATTGGACGAGGCCTATTACAAAGAGTGCCGGGAAAAATCGGTCGAATACATCGCCGAGCACGACGATTCCCTGGTGGAAAAATTCCTGAACGGCGAAAAGATTTCGGCGGAGGAACTTCGCGCTTCCATTCGCCGCTCGACGATTGCGCTGAAACTCGTTCCCGTCCTGGCGGGCTCGGCATTCAAGAACAAGGGAATTCAGCCGCTGCTGGATGCGGTGGTGGACTACCTGCCTTCACCGCTCGATGTTCCGCCCGTCGAGGGCACAACCGCGAACGACGAAGTGGAGCTGCGGCGGGCCAGCGACGACGAGCCGTTTTCGGCGCTGGCGTTCAAAATTATGTCCGATCCGTTCGTCGGGCACGTGACCTACATTCGCGTTTATTCCGGCGTCCTGAAGGCCGGCAGCTACGTCTACAACTCCACGAAATCGACGCGCGAACGCGTCGGGCGGCTCCTCCGCATGCACGCCAACAAGCGCGAGGAAATCGACGCGATTTACGCAGGCGATATCGCCGCGTGCGTGGGCCTGAAGAGCGTGACGACCGGCGACACGCTGTGCGATGAAGGCAAAGCCGTCGTTCTCGAGAATATTGAATTTCCGGCTCCGGTGATTTCCGTAGCCATCGAGCCCAAGACCAAGGCCGACCAGGACAAGCTGGGCAACGCCATGCAGAGGCTGGCGCAGGAAGATCCGACCTTCCGCGTGCACAGCGATGAGGATACGGGCCAGACCATTATTTCCGGCATGGGCGAATTGCACCTGGAGATTATTGTTGACCGCATGATGCGCGAGTTTGGCGTGCAGGCCACCGTCGGGCGCCCGCAAGTCGCCTATCGTGAAACGATTCGCAAGAAGGCGGAGGCCGAAGGCAAATACATCAAGCAGACCGGCGGCCGTGGCCAATACGGCCACTGCGAAATCGAGGTCCTTCCGCTGCCTTCCTCGGCGCACGAAAACATGCACGAGATGTCGACCGATGAATTGGACGCCCTGGCCAAGGAAGTGGGCGGCTCGGGCGGCAAATGGCGCTTTGACAAAGACCACCGCATGCTATTCATTGACAAGATCGTGGGTGGATCGATTCCCAAGGAATTCATTGCCCCGATTGACGCTGGCATCCGGGAAGCCATGGAGAACGGCATTCTCGCGGGCTACGAAATGGTGGATATCGCCGTCCTCTTGATCGACGGCAGCTATCATGATGTAGACAGCTCGGAAATGGCGTTCAAGATTGCGGGCTCGATGGCGTTCAAGGCAGCCTGCGCCAAGGCTCATCCGGTGCTGCTCGAGCCGATCATGAAGGTGGAAGTGGTTACGCCGGAAGACTACATGGCGCAGGTATTCGGGGACTTGAACTCGCGCCGCTGCCAGATTCAGGGAACCGAGAGTCGAGGCGGCGCGAACGTCATTCGCGTCGAGGTTCCCCTTGCCGAGATGTTCGGGTATGCCACCGACGTGCGCAGCCGCACGCAGGGGCGCGCCAGTTTCAGCATGCATTTCTCGCATTATGCGGAAGCGCCGGCGTCGGTTGCCGAGGACGTGATCGCGAAATCGACAGGTAGGTCGACTCGCTAGGGGCGGGACAAGCGAATTACAGGGGAATTTCGGGCGAATTTCAGTTCAATTTCTACGAACTCACGAGCGAACGCGCAAACTGAGGAGCAGACAGAGCGATGGCGAAGGAAAAATTCGAGCGAACCAAGCCGCACCTGAATATCGGGACGATCGGGCACATCGATCACGGCAAGACGACGCTGACGGCGGCGATCACCAAGGTGCTGTCGAAGCACAATCCGAAGGTGGCGTTCCGGGCGTTTGATTCGATCTACAACGCGCCGGAGGAGCGGGAGCGCGGGATCACGATCGCGGTGTCTCACGTGGAGTACGAGACGGCGAACCGGCACTACG
>Ga0210407_10000065_pt1 | contig 139249 bp, 133 predicted proteins | sample IncBWC27MmetaG_FD_150860 | JGI IMG/M metagenome (GOLD analysis project Ga0210407, IMG submission 150860) | Forest soil microbial communities from Barre Woods Harvard Forest LTER site, Petersham, Massachusetts, United States - Inc-BW-C-27-M | ecosystem: Environmental > Terrestrial > Soil >...
GAAGCACGAATCATGGGAGCAAGAACCGAAGAGATGGATGGAGGGACCCTGCGTCCCCCGCGAGATTAAAGGAACACGGCCTTGGTCTGGACATCAAAACCTTTTCCGCGAGAGCGAAATGGCGCGGCTGCTGGCGCCTCCGGAGAAGTGTTGCCAAACACTACTTGACACGCACCCGCGTCGTTAGAGACAGGATGACAAATCTGATGAGGGTCGTTTCAATGCAATGACATTTTTCAGATGAGGCCGGCGCGGACTCGGCGGAGGAAATCTTCGGCGTCGGTTTTGGCCTGGGCGAGGACTTTGGGTTGGTTGCGGTATTCGAGGGCGACTTCCTGGAGGAAGAGTTCGACGGCGTCTTTGGGCTTGAACCCTTGGGTGACGAGTTTGCGGATGCGGGGGGTGAAGCTGTCGGCGTCGTCGGCGGAGCCGAGGCGGGATAGATGGTCGGCGCATTTGTGATCTTTGAATTTACCCGCGGCCAGGCGGTCATAGGCGGTCTTGGCGGCGGGATCGTTCAGCAACGTGGGGAGCGCGGAATTCCACTCGCACTGGGAGCAGGTCCATCCGTGGAAAGAGTGGTTGGACGTCCAGATGAGTTGTCTGGCGGTTTTTTCTTGTAGCTTGCGGTGATCGGTGCTGCTGTCCATGAGCGGCGCGACTCCCACCCCAAGCAACTTGCGAGGCCCATGAGGAATGCTTTCTCCCGAATAGTATAGCGAATGAAGTGGAGCGGGGAGAGCGGCGAGGTATCGAGGGCGGTTCGGGGAGCGGGAAACATTCTCGAGTCAAAATTAGAGTCAAAGGCCGCGGGCGGGGGCGCCCGCGCCACATTTATTTGGCGAAGAAGTAGTCGAAGGATTTTACGGCGGTGAATTCGTCGTCTTTGATGTCGAAGACGGTGTAAAGCTTGGTGACGTAGAGGACGTCCTGGACTTTCTGGGTGAGGTTGAGGAGTTTGAGTTCGCCGCCAGCGTTGCGGACAGTGGTGAAGCTGCCGACGAGTTCTCCGACGCCGGAGCTGTCGATGTAGTCGACGCCGACCAAGTTGAGGATGATTTTCTTTTTGCCCTGGGCGATGAGGCTGCGGACGGCGTCGCGGAGATCGCCGATTTCGTCGCCGAGCACGATGCGGCCAGTGATATCGAGGATGGTGACGTGGGCGACTTCGCGGGATTTGATGGCTAGGGGCATGGTTCGGGCTCGCGCTTTAGGGGCGCTGGCGGGAATGGTAGTGGGTGCGGGAGGGAGTGTCAATGGGAAGTGGGGGAGGATGACGGTTGGTTGGGCTCGGGCATTCCCATGTCTCGCAAAAGCGGCGAGACATGGGGCATCCCAGGCGAGTTGCATAGGTCCTTCGCTTCGCTCAGGATGACAAGCGGTGGAGGTTACGAGTGGGCGCCGTGGGCGCGGGAGTCTAGTTCGAGGGGGGGAGCGGGCAGCTGCGGACTGCGTTGTCGCGAATCACGTTGTCGCGGATTTCCTGGATGGGCGAGGTGATGATGGGGGTGGCGTATTCGGGGTGGCGGAATTCGAGGTGCATGCCGCGGCCGACGTACTGCAGCTTGAGCATGGAGCCTCCCCAGGTGGAACCGGCGATGGCAACCTGGACGGGCTTGGGACAGAATTCGGGATGGCCGGAGAGCAGGGCTTCACTGCCGCCGAGAAGTACGGCGGTGTAGCAGTGGTGCATGGTTTGAATTTCGAGGACGGTGGAAGGAGGAAGGTCGTCGAGAAAAACTCCGCCTTCGATCTCCGACTGGATGATGCCGCGGTTGACTGCGTCGGCCAGGTTGGGGTGGGGGCTAAACATACATGTCAAACATACAGATGACTTCGGATTAGGGTATCGGGTTTCGGGCTGGGGGACAAGGGTGCTTTAGTACTGAGGTGGAAGCGGCGGAGCATGTCCTTTAGAGGAGGGGAAGGGGGAAGGGGTTGCAGGGAATTTTGGGGGTGGCCAGGAGCAAGCGAAATCAAACTCCCCACCCTGTCCCTCCAAAGGCGGAGAGACAAGGGTGGGGCAACCCGCGGGTCTTGTCGGGCGAGGTCCGCGATGGCACAACGGGGGTGGAAATCCTGATAAAATAGTGGGATAAGGGGTTCCTTACTTTCATGCCAGTTCCGGTTTCACAGATGTGGACGGTGTCGACGTATGTGCTGCGGCAGAAGCTCGCAGGGCGGAAGCAGTATCCGCTGGTGCTGATGCTGGAGCCGCTGTTCCGCTGCAACCTGGCTTGCGCGGGATGCGGGAAGATTCAGTATCCGGCGCATATTTTGAAGAAGGATTTATCGCCGGAGGAGTGTTTCCGGGCGGTGGAGGAGTGCGGGGCGCCGATGGTTTCGATCCCGGGCGGAGAGCCGTTGATGCATCCGCAGATCGGGGAGATCGTTGAGGGGCTGGTGGCGCGCAAGAAATATATTTATCTGTGCACCAACGCCCTGCTGTTGAAGGAGAAGATTGGGCTGTTCAAGCCGAGCAAGTATTTGACCTTCAGCGTGCATCTGGATGGGCAGCGGGAAGAGCATGATCTGGCGGTGTGCCGCGAGGGCGGGTATGACATTGCCGTCGATGCAGTGCGCGAGGCGTTGAAGCGCGGGTTTCGCGTGACCACGAATACGACGCTGTTCGATGGGGCGAATCCGAAGTCGGTGCGGGCGTTTTTTGACGAGATGATGGAGTTGGGCGTCGAGGGCATGATGCTCTCCCCCGGGTACTCCTATGACAAAGCGCCGGATCAGAAACACTTTTTGGGGCGGGCGCGGACGCGGCGGATGTTCCGGGCGATTTTGTCGAACCGGAAGAAGGAATGGAAATTTAATTTGTCGCCGCTGTTTCTGGAATTTTTGATGGGGAAGAAGACGTATCCGTGCACGCCGTGGGGGATGCCGACCTACAACGTGTTTGGCTGGCAGAAGCCTTGCTATCTGCTGCAGGACGGGTACGCGGAGACTTTTTCCGAGCTGCTGGCTACTACCGAATGGTCGAAGTATGGGACGGAGTCGGGGAATCCGGCATGCGCGAATTGCATGGTGCATAGCGGGTATGAGGCTTCGGCGGTGCATGCGACGTTCAATTCTCTGGGGGGATTTCTGGCTACCGTGAAGGGGACGCTGTTCTCGCGGTATCGCGACGACGAGGCGCTGCGGTTGCTGGAGGAGCCGGTGGCGGCGGTCAATCCGCTGGTGCAGATTGCGGTGCCGGAGGGGATGCAGGAGACGCGGGTTTAGGGATTGTCGCCTTCCGCTGCGAACAATCGGAATCGAAATTCGTGGAACTAAACAAGCCCTGTCATCCTGAGCGAAGCGGCGGCAAGCAAAGCGCAGCCGCCGCGCAGTCGAAGGATCCCGTGTCACTCGACACTCCCCCCGGCCTCGAAGGGAGTTTCCAGCACGCTCCGCGAATCATTTAATCCAGCGAGAAAATTTTATGACTGGTAAAGAGGGCGGGCATCTTGATCACGCGGCGGCGCAGGCTGCGCCGCATGTTGACGCGGTGAATCCGGACGCGCTGGAGGTTGCGCCGGGGACGGCGCATGAGCGGCTGGAGGGGTGGATTCCGGCGCTGGCGTCGGAGGAAGAGTTGCGGGTGGCGTTGGAGAAGGCGTTTGATTATCGCGGGGACGTGACTATTACGCGCAAGGATGGGTCGAAGATTGAGGGATATTTGTTTGACCGGCGGACGGGGGGTTCGCTTCGCGAGTCGGTGGTGAGAGTGTATCCGAAGAATTCTTCCGAGAAGGTTTCGATATCGTATGCGGAGATTGCGGCGCTTGAGTTTTCGGGGCGCGATACGGCGGCGGGGAAAAGTTGGGAAGCCTGGATGAAGAAGTATGCGGAGAAGAAGGCGGCGGGCGAGAAGGATTTGAGTTTGCATCCGGAGATGTTGGAGTAGGGGTGGGTTAGGAATTTGGTTTTCGATTCGGGACGTCGGGATCGAAGAGGCAGGGGCTGAAGCCCGGTTCATTTTGTTGACGCTTTACGCGGCCCTGAAAGAGCCGCTCTTCCACGGTGGTTTCTACAGCAGTTTCCAGAACACTTTCCGCTGAACATTTCCTGCGGCTCCCTGGCGTTTTCGTTCTAAGGGACAATTATTTTTCCCAAGCGCCCAGGAGGCGGCGGACGTCTAGCAATTGCGCTAGGTGGTAGGCGTTGTGATCGGCTACCAGCAGGGCTTCACGGAGGATGGTTTGTCCGGTGCCCCACGGGATTGGCGCGAACAAATCTGTTTTGCGATTCGAGACCAGCGTCTTGATGGCTTTCAGGTCGCGGCGGAAATCGCGGACGGACTTGTTCCAGGCGGCGGCGTTGGGTGGGGCGGGTGTGGGCGGCCAATATTCGCCGGGCCATTTGCGGTGTTTGTATTTTGGGTTGGTGCTGAAGTCGAGGATGTCCTGCTGCGCGATCCGGAGATGTTCTAGGAGCATCCAGGGGGAGTGGGGGAAGTTTGCGGGCCTGGCGCCGCGGAGGTGGGGTGGGAGATTTTTTATTATATCGTCGAAGGTGGCGTGGGCTTGGCCTCCGGCGAGGAGTTCGAGGAGATGTTGACGAAGGGAGTGGTCAGCGGTGGGATTTTTTTTCTGGGTAGGCATTCTTCCTCGGCTGAATTTTTTTTCGCGCGGCGATGAGTTTAGTGTAGCGCCGTTTCGGAGCTGCGAGGGTTCCTCCGCTTCGATCTGTGAAAATCTCCACTTCTCGCGCGGAGAACGCGCGAGACATGGGGCACCCACGTTTCAGAATTTAGGGCCTTGGCTTATTTGTTTTGGGCGGTTGCGGTTTGCGACGCCGAGTCGTCGATCGTGTTGCCGATGGCGTCGCCGCTCAGGACTAACTCTACGCGGCGGTTTTGCTGGCGGCCTTCGGAGGTGTCGTTGGAGGCGATGGGATCAGTTTTGCCGAAGCCGCGGGCTTCGATGGCGCTCGATTGAATTCCCTGCTGCACGAAATAATCGCGCACGCTTTGGGCGCGGTGCTCGGAGAGATCCTGGTTGTACTGGTCGCTGCCTACGCTGTCGGTGTGGCCTTCAATCGCGACGTGGAGGCTGGGATAGGCGAGGACAATTCCTGAAACTTTGGCCAGGCGCTCGCGGGCGGCGGGCAGAAGTTCGAAGCTGCCGCTGCGGAATAGAACGTCGGACATGTTGGCGACCAGGCCGCGGGCGGAGTCGCGGGTAGCGAGAATGGAATTGAGTTGCTGCAGCAGGCGGGCGCGCAGTTCCTGTTTTTCTTTCTCGGCCTGCTGGCGGAGACTTTCGGATTGCGCGGCAGCGGCGCGAGCTTTGTCGGTTTCGGCGGACAAGACTTGCTGCTGGGCGACGGCTTCGGCTTTGGCTTTTTCCGCTTCCTCTTTTTGACGCGAGGCTTCTTGCGCGGCGGCCACGGCTTCTTCTTTCATGCGCTCGGCTTCGGCTTTGGCCTGTTCGGCGGCGGCGCGTGCTTGCTCGGCTTGAGCTTGCGCGGCTTGGGCCTGGGCACTGGCGGCTTCGGCGTCGGCTCGGCGCTTGGCTTCGGCTGCCGCATCGGCGCGGGCCTGGGCTTCGCGGGCGGCGGCCGCGGCCTGGGCTTCGTCCTCGGCCTTTTGCTTGACGGCCATCAGGCGGGCTTCTTCCGCGGTCTCGGTGGCTTCTTTGGCGGCGGCTTCGACGGCGGCCTTGTTCTGTTTCTGGCGATAAATTTCTTCGGCGTGGAGCAACTGCTGGCCGGCCTTCGACAGAATCGAGGCGGCGTATTTGTCGGCGGCGGCGATGTGCGCGATACGAACGGCGTTGCGGGCTTCGAAGAGCTCGAGCGGGGTCTTGCTGTCGATACCGAAAATTGCGTCTTGAATGTGCGTGTTGGTTGACGAATATGTGCCACGGGTTACGAGTTCGTAGTTGGCGTCGATTACCTGGCCGCCGCCGGCGACGCTGGCGCTCTCCATCACCACCATGTTGCCGGGCTGAGTCACGGCGAAATAGGGCTCGGCGGTGACGATCATGCCGAAGGTCTGCAGGTCGGTATAGGCCTTGATGTGGGCGTTGCCGTTGTGATCGAGCGAGAGTTCGCCGAGATTAACGGGGCGGCCTTGCGGCGACACGGCCCACGCGACGTAGGTTAGGAACTCGAGGCCGAACTTGGTGGCTTCTTCGAGGTTCTGGAATTTGGCTTCGATTTCAAAGTTGGTCTTCTTGCCGTCGACGCGGGCTTCGCCGGTGGCGCCACGGAGGAGATCGGTTCCCTGGAAATCTACTTTGGTCGATCCGCCTTGCAGGCGATAATGCGTCGCTTTGGTGGTGCGCGAGACGGTGGCGGCTGGAGTGTTCGGCGAAGCCGGCGTTGGCGTTTGCGCGAACGAGAGCGCTGTGGCGGCGAAGACGAAAATGGCAAGGGCGATGTTTTTCACGAAGGTCTCGATCTGGGGGATCAGAGCTAGTTAATCTTCTTAATGATCGTTGAAGTGGCGTGGAATGCAAAGAACAGGAAGTGATGGGACTTTAGTCACCGGGGGCGGAGGTCAAGATCTTTAACCACAGGGGGCACAGAGGAAACACAGGGAAAGGCCTACGGGATCATCGCGATTGAGCCTTTGGGGCCTACGACCAGGGCTCCGCCTTCGGGGTAGGCGGCGACGGCGTTGAAGTTGATGCCTTGCTTTTTCTTGCCGTTGATGCGGTGGGGATTGTTGGGTGGGCTGAAGTCGAAGACGAAATCCTGGCCGACGAGGAAGATTCGTTCGGGGGTGATGGGTTTTATGCGGACTTTCTTTGCGTCGTTGCTTTCGTGTGTGACGGATGCGTTCACCCGGCGGTCGTAGGCCACGGCGGAGAAATAGGCTTGGGGATGGAGCGGAGAGAGGGTCCAGGTTTTGCCGCCGTCGGCGGTGAAAGCGAGGTTGGGACCGTCATCGTTGGGATGTTTGTAGTCGCCGCCGGCGACTACGCCGTGCAGGGGGTCGCGGAAGGCGACGGAGAAAATTCCGGCGGAGTCGGGGCCGTGGATTATCGGGGTGTCGAAGACCTGCCAGGTCTGGCCGCGGTCGGGGGAGTGGAAGACGCGGGCGACTTTGCCGCCGGTGGCGAACCATATATTGCGATCGGGGTCGGGGGCTGAAGCCCCATTCTTATCTGGAGACTGGCGCGGCGCTGAAGCGCCGCTCTTCCACGGTGGTTCCGGCGGTTGAATCGGGCCACCGGCAGTGGGGGTCGTGCCGGCGAAAAGCAGGTTCCTCGCTTCGCTCGGAATGACAATTCCATTTGATGGCGGCATTGCTGCCACTGGAACCTCTGGGTTGCGCAGGATGGCGATGCAGGAATTGCTGGCGGCGAAGGCGCCTTCGCCTTCGATGGCCTCGGGGAGTTGGGCGGGGGGAATTTGGCGCCAGGTCTGGCCGTCGCCGGTTAAGAGAAGTTCGAATTTGAGGTGGCCGGAATCGTCGGGGATGGGGTCGCCGAGAACGACGCCGTGTTTGGGGTCCCAGAAGAGCATGGAGTCGAAGAAGCCTTTGGGATTTTTGTTGGTGAACTGGAGTTGCCAGTGCTGGCCGGCATCAGCGGTGTGGTAGATACGCGATTGCTCGCCGGGACCGGCGGACATGAGGAACGCTTCGTCGGCGGAGAAGGCGACGACGGCGCGGAAGTCGACGGTTGCGGCGTCGGGGACTTGCGCGGGAGTCCAGATGAGGCCGGCGTCGGTGGTGCGGAGGTAGGTTCCGTGGGTACCGCTGGCCCAGGCGACTTCGCGGGAGACCGCGCTTACGCCCCGCAGGCTTTCGGTGGTGTGCGAGAGCTGGACTCTCGGTCCAGATTGTCCCAAAGCGGTGGTGGCGACGACGAGCAACAGCAGGAAGCGCATGGGGAAATTGTCGCAGAAAATCTCCTAGTGGTGCAGTTAGTGAGGAAGCGAGCCAACGCGCGATTCGTGTGTCGCGAAGAACGCGACACATCGCGCGGCTCGCCCAGATCCCTCGCCGCGCAAAGAACGCTTGCTCGGGATGACAATCGAAATCGGCTCGGGACGAAGATACAGGTCAGGCTTGCGTGCGACCGGAGACGGAACTAGAATTCGAGCCATCGCGGCATGGTTCGCATAATCTGCGGCGAGGCTACAACCATTATTTGTTTCCCGACTTCATAGTTGGAAGCCAAGGTTGAAAGCCAAAGGCTGAAAGCCAGGCCTTTTTCGTCACTTAGTCCTTCGCGGTCTCCAACCACTCATACCCTGCAGCCAGACAGCGGGCTTCCTTAGTTGTGGCGCTTTGCGGCGGCGAAGAAAACAATTGTTAGTGAGCGGGGTGTTCTAATGCGTCGAGTGTCTTTCAAGCGCGCGGTTGGGGCGGTGGCATTCTTGCTGGTGGCGAACCCGTGGAGCCTGGGGCAAACGCTGAAAGTGCGTCCCCCGGCCGGACAAGAAGAGGAACGCGAGGGCAAAGACGCAGCTCATCCCCCTGAAGCCGCTCCGGTTGAGGTTGCAATGAGCGTCCCCTCTGGCACGCCGATCAAAGTCGCATTGGACTCCGAAGTGCGGATTCGAGCCGTGGGACAGCCGATCCACGGCAAGACCACAGAACCGGTCTACGCCTTCGACAAGCTGCTGATTCCGACGGGCACTACAGTGAACGGAAAAGTGTCGGCCATCGACGGAGTGAGCAAGAAGGTGCGGACTCTGGAAGCGATGGACGCAAATTTCTCGCCGGTGCGGGGAGTCCACGTGCAGTTCGATGAACTGGTACTGGCGGACGGACGGCGGGTAGCGATGCAAACCGTGGCGTCGCCGGCTCCGAATGGAGTTTTACGGTTCGTCCCAGCCAACGAGAAGGCGAACACAAACAAGGTGCAGGAGGCCGCGTCCAAGAAAGTCAGCGCCACAAAGGAACAGCTGCGGCGGCAATGGGCCGCGTTGCAGAAGCAGATTCATGAACCGGGAAAAATGCACAAGCTGAAACGGCTGGCCGTGGCGCAGCTCCCGGTGCATCCGCAATACATCGAATTGGGCACCAGCTTCAACGCAGATCTGCAGGAGCCCCTCGACTTCGGCACCGAGTCGATCAAGCCCGAAGCCCTCATCAACATCGGCGCTCCACCACCTTCGGGCAGCGTGGTGCATGCCCGGCTGGTGACTCCGCTGAGCTCCTCGACGTCAAGAAAAGGAGACGCGGTGGAGGCGTTGATCACCGAGCCGGTGGTTGCTTCCAATCATTTGATTTTGCCAGAGGGCAGCCTGATTCGAGGTTCGGTGATGCAGGCGCAGGGCGCACGACGGCTGGGCCGCAACGGGCAGTTGCGAATCCTGTTTCGTGAAGTTGCCCCGCCGAACGGCATCGCACAGAAAGTCGAAACCAGCCTGGAAGGGGTTGCGGTGGCGAAGGGAGAGCATCTGAAACTCGACTCCGAAGGCGGAGCGCAGGTGACGACACCGCGCACACGCTATCTCACCACGGGAATTCAAGTCATGCTGGCGGCAACGTCAGCGGCTCCCGACGGCGACCATGATCTGCATGGAGGCGGAAATGGCAGCCTCGGCGGAAGTGCGGTCAACGGCGCGTCTGGGTTTCGCTTCGTGGGATTGATCGTGGGGGCGCTGGCGCACTCGCGCGTAGTGGCTACTGGCTTTGGCGCGTATGGGGCCGCGAGTTCCATCTACTACCACTTTCTCGCGCGGGGCCGCGATGTGGTGTATCCGAAGGATATGGCGATGGTAGTTGGGATCGGCAGCCGGGAATCGAAGGCGAACGCCGCTACTGCGCCTGAACACGGAAGCGATCCAGATGCAGCGAAGACCACGCCCCCCGGCCGCTAAAACCAATCGTGCAGGACTTTGAGAGGTTCTACTTCGCGGTGAAATCCGCGAAGGATGCAGTCTTGCCGGTGTAGATGCGCAAGGTGCAGCGTTCGCCAACGTGAGCGAAAGCTACTTCGAGCGCGTCGGAGGCCTGGTCAACTTGTGCGGTCTCCATGGGAGCGCGCGCAATGTCCTGTTTCTCGTCATAGGCGGCGCCGGGGGTGACGTTCTTGTTCACCGCCAGGGTCCAGTGATCTCGCGCGGGGATGGGATAGACCGAGTAAGCACCAATGGGAATCACGGAACTACCCAGAGCGAGTTTGGCCTCAGTAAATAAAGTCATGGGCGCACCGCCGGGAGACCAAGCCTTGCCGTTGGCGGGCTTCTCTTTGCTCGAGACCGCGTTGTAGCGGACGTACACCTGGCGCCCGTCATCGAGGTTGCAGGTGGTGGTGGAAGATGCAGCGCCGCCGGATTGCGCGGCCAGCCAAGGTGTCCACAATAACGATATGAATACAGCTCTCCAGACGAGAGTGGCCGACATGGGTTGGAAAGCCTCCGCGCAGAAGTGTATCGCCGGAGGGCGATAAGGGGAAGGGGGAAACCGTTGGCCACGGATTTGCACGGATCTTCACGGATACTTCAATGACCGTTTTCGCGTTATCCGTGATGATCCGTGTGAATCCGTGGCCAGAGGGGCTTTCCTCCGCTGCCAATGTCCCGTTCGTCGTGGGGCTTTGGTGACGTTTCGCGGGCGTCCGGCGGTTGCTAACGTGGCTTGCAGGTACGGGTGCGTCAGGTACCAGGCAAGAACGATTCAATCGAGGATGATCAATGGCGAAATCGAAATTAAGCATTCTTTATGGCGAAGGGGATAGCGAGGTTTTGACAGCGCAGGCCGCGGCTATGGAAAAGGCCGGGCACGGTGTACATACAGCCGAAGGACGCAAGGCCGTGATGGAAGCGCTGAAAAAGGGGCCGTTCGACCTGGTGGTGCTGGGTGCGACCCTGAGCCGCAACGATCGTCATCACCTGCCGTATATGGTGAAGAAGGCCAACTCCGAGACCAGCGTGCTGGTCATGCATGCGGATGGAAGCCGACATCCCTACGTGGATGCCTGCACCGACACCGGGGCCAGCCTGGAGACGGTGTTGAGCCGCATCGAGTCGATGAAGATTGTGGGTAAGACGCCGGCAGCGGCGGGGGCAGCGGCGGGGCGGTAGAGTTGGTGGTTAACGGTTCTTATTTCGGTTACGCAGGGGCGGAGCTCAACGGCCGCCCCTTTTTTCTTTTGGATAGCCGGGCCGTCATCCGAGGCTTTGAGCACGAAGCTGCAGTCTGATTCTCTGCGGGCTTTGCCTCTTGATTACAACGTTTATCTCGCCATGGGGAGCTTCTATCGTAAGGGGGAGATCCATCTGCAATGCTAAAGTTTTCCGACGCCGCTTGCTTCTGCCCGAAACGAGCGGCGCGGGCTCGGTGCTGGCGTAGGGGATCGCGATTCCGAATTCCCGGTAGGCCAGCACGATCGTGCGAAAACTCGGCATAGCACTTTCTTTTAGGTACCGCTGGAGGCCGCCCCTATCTACTCCTAGTCGCCGGGCGAACTTTTTTTCGGTCTGCCCCTCCGCGAGCGCCTTTTGATAGAAAGGTCTCAACCGTTTTGCGAACTCAGCTCCGAACTGTTGATCTTCGTCAGTTCGCTTCATAAAAGTGCTTGACTAACACTCACCACGAGCGCAATATGCTTCTTAAAACGCACGCTTTTTAAGAATCACTTACGATACACTGAAGCCGAGAAGTTGTCATCTAAACTTCGTGCTGGGTGTTTTTGGGAGAACAGAATGGCCGGGAGTCAACAAGCGCGCTTAGCTGGAGAGCTCGAATATTACGCGCTGCACAAGGCGGAGTGGCTCACCCACAAAACAGGCCACTACGTAGTCATAAAAGACGAAGAACCTTTGGGTTTCTATCCTAACTTTGAAACCGCATATCGAGCCGGTGTGGCCACTTACGGGCTGCGTACGGACTTTCTGGTCAAACAAATCCTCGAACACGAACCTGCCTTTTTCGTGTATTAGCCGTGCCAGTTTCTCCACGCCGCGATGCCCGCGACCTCCAGCTCTACGGGCCCCGTTTAAAGATCAAAATCGGCCATCCCCTGATAGGCCCGCCGAACAAATTCCGATTCACAACAGCGGATGCGCTTATTGATACTGGCGCGCAGCGCACGATTCTGGCTCCCGAGGCGGTCGAGAAACTTGGACTTTCGAAGATCGATGAGACAACTCTGATTCGAGTAGGCGGAGAGGCCAAGGCGGACGTCTACGCTGCATCATTGCAGTTCCCGTACACGGGCTTCAGCACTATTGAAATGATAGCGGTTCCTTGTTGCGAACTGCCTCACCCCCTTTTCCGGTGTCTGATTGGGCGGGACGTTCTGTCGCGCTGGATCTTGACCTACGATGGGCCCGTCGGCAGTTGGGAGCTGACGGAAGAGACGGGCGCTCCGTGGGTAGCGCCTCCCGAGGGATTCGACCCCGGCCTCTGGGGAGAGTGAAGAATTAAGTAATCGTCCCTAAGGGTTCTAAGCCCATGACTCAGATTCTCATCGGCATGACGATATAGCGATATTTGTAGTCATCGCCCTCGGCGGGACGGAACTGGCCGGCGGACTGCGCGTCCTTCAGTTCCAGGCGGACTTCGCTGGTGCCCGCGGCCTTCAGGAATTCGACTAGATACTGGGCATTGAATCCGATGGTCAGCGGATCACCAGTGTATGGTGCCTCGATGGAATCTTCCGACTCGCCGGCTTCCGTGGATGAGGCGGATATTTTCAGCTCGCCTTTCTCCAGGCGCAAGCGCACCGCGCGCGAACGCTCGTCGGCGAATTGCGCCACACGGAGAATCGCGGAATTTAATTCGTCGGAATTCAGCGGGACGACTTTGCTGTTATCTTTCGGCAGCACGGCTTCGAAGTTGGGAAATTGCCCGGTCAGTTGGCGCGAGGTCAAAAGCCGCGATCCGATGCGGAAGAACAGCGTCGACTCATCCTTGGCAAACTCGATGGTCTCGGCCTCAGTGGAATCGAGCAGGGACTTCAGTTCGTCCATCGCCTTTTTCGGAACCAGCGTTTTCAGTTCGCCAGAGACGCCGTCGAACTTTTCGCCAGGGCGTTCACAGTGGGCCAGGCGATGTCCGTCGGTCGCAACCATGGTGATGGATTCCGGCTTGATCAGCATCAATGCGCCGTTCAGCGTATAGCGCGATTCTTCATTCGAAATCGCAAAGCCAGTTCGCGCGATCAGCCCGCGTAAAACCTGCGCGGGAATCGTAATCGCTCCTGCGGTGGGAAACGCGGGCAGGCTGGGAAAATTTGACTTGGCCATGCCCACCATTTTCGTGTTGGACCGGCCACAGCGAATGCTGACCCAGTGATTCTCCAGCAACTTGATGGTGATGTCGGCGTCGGGCAACAGCTTCACGTAGTCGTGAAGTTTGCGCGCCGGAATCGTGCAGGAGCCTTCTTTTTTAACTTTCGCGGCACACGAGGTGCGCAGGCTCAGGTCGAGATCGGTAGCGGTGAGCGACAACCGATCGCCGGCCGCCTCAAACAAGTAATTCGACAGAATCGGAATCGTGGTCTTGCGCTCGACCACGCCCTGTGTGGCAGTCAATTCCCGCAGCAACTCGAACTTGCTGACTGTGATCTCCATGGTGCCCGCGGCAACGGCGGCTTCGACCGGCATAAATCCGTCTCCCCTGATTAAGGAAGCGAGCCATACGTGCGATTTAGGCGTCGCACAAAACGCGACGCTTCGCACGGCTCGCCCAGATCCTTCGTCGGGCAAGTGCGCCCTCCTCAGGATGACAACACAAGCTGGGCTACTTCTAGTACTACCCTTATATCAAATGCAAAACCTATAAAACCAGCAGTAACAGCAGGGGCTTCGCAGAAGTGGAAAACCGGGGCAACTCGCCTGTTGTCACCGGGTTCCCGCTGAACCCTTGATGTTAGAAATCGGTCCCAAACTTTGCGGAGCCGGCAGTAGAACTGGACAGCACTCCCGATTTCTTTCCTGCCTTACACAGTTTCCACATCCCATTCACAGGCCTCGCGAAGGAAGACTGGACTGATGCGTGGAAAACTTACCGATCGATGCGATTCATCCGCCTAATTGCTCGGTCAGTTTATTGATCAGCCTGTTCAAATCTTTATCGGTCTTGCGAAGCTCTTCGATCTTTTCGACCGAGTGCAGGACGGTGGTGTGATGCTTGCCACCGAACTGGCGTCCGATTTCCGGCAGCGAAGCTTCGGTCAGATGTTTGGCCAGATACATGGCGATCTGCCGCGGATAAACAATCGCGCGAGAATTATTCTTCGCCTTGATCTCGACCAGACGCAGGCCAAACTGTTCCGCCACCATTTTCTGAATCGACTCGATCGTGACCTTGCGGGCCTGCGAGTCGATGAAATTCTTCAACACCTGCTGCGCGTAAGGCAGAGTGATCTCGGCGCCGATTAAAGATGAATGGGCGACCAGGCGAATCAGCGCGCCTTCCAACTCGCGAACGTTGGAGCGGATGTTGGAAGCCACATAAAGTGCCACGTCGGTCGGCAGTGTTACTTTTTCCTGCTCGGCTTTCTTCTGAAGAATTGCAACTTTCGTCTCCAGATCCGGCGGCTGAATGTCGGCGATCAATCCCCATTCAAATCGGCTGCGCAGGCGATCTTCGATCTCGGCCAACTCCTTGGGCGAGCGGTCGCTGGCGATGACGATCTGCTTCATCGACTCGTGCAGGGCGTTGAAGGTGTGGAAGAACTCTTCCTGCGTCCGCTCCTTCCCGGTCAGAAACTGGATGTCGTCGATGAGCAGCACGTCCACGTTGCGGAACTTGTCGCGGAAGCTGGTCATCTTGTCGTAGCGCAGCGAGTTGATCATGTCGTTGGTGAACTTCTCGCTGGAGGTGTAGCAGATGGCGGCCTGCGGCATGCGGCGCTTGACTTCGTGTCCGATGGCCTGCATCAAATGAGTCTTGCCCATGCCGACGCCGCCATACAGGAACAGCGGGTTGTAGGCCTTGGACGGGCGCTCGGCGACGGCTTGGCAGGCGGCGTGGGCAAACTGGTTGCCGCTGCCGATGACGAAGGCGTCGAAAGTGTAACGCGGATTCAGTTGCGCCGCGCCATCCCAGTCGAAGCGCGATTGCGACGGCCCCCCGGTTCCGGATGGTGCAGTCAGTCCGCCATCGTGGCGAACCGGAGTCGCAGCGGGGTCATCCTCGGGCGTGACGAACTTGACGTCGTTGAAGCCGAGGCCCAGATTGTCGATGGCTTCCTGAATCAGGTCGGCGTATTTGTCGCCGGCGTGGCGGAACTCGACCGTAGGAACCCGAACGAAGAGAACGCCTCCGCTGGAGTGACTGTAGCGCGTAGGCTTGAGCCAGGTGTCGTAGGAATGCCGGTTGATTTTCTTTTCCAGAGCATCGAGGATGCGCGCCCACGGGTTCGGGGAGATAGTTGTGCTGGGAACTGACATATATGAAATGTTCACCGCGGCGCTCCGGCGGCTGGTGGAGAGCGCCTGTCTAATAACTGCCGTTTTACGAAGTAGCCGGAACCATCAAGTTTACTGCGGAAATGCACCGGGTATGACCGTGCGAGGCTGCCCAACGCAAAAGAATTTCAAAAGCAAGATCAGTCCGGCATACTAGCACAAATTTTTTTGTTGTGTGGAAAACTTCGGCTGGAATCTTCCGCGAATGATTATTCAGAACCCGAATGCACCGCGCTGTCAAGTGCCGCGCTGGTAACTGCCGCGGAGAAGGTGCAGAAGATCGACCGTCTTCGCAACAAAGTTTGACTAAGAGCTTCATCTATAAGTGAGCCCATGAGTGTGCGCAGGAACAGTCCGGGCTGGCACATTGACCCCGTGCGGGGCCCGTGCTACGCTCCACTCGTTGCCCTTGGAGAACGCCGTTACGGCTCATCTAATCCATCGCGCCGAGGAGGTTTCCATGATTCGGCCCGGCAAATCTGCATCGCCCATTGCAGTCGCGCTCATAATCCTATTCCTGACGCTAAGTGCAGGCTGCGGCAGTTCGAGCCACAACAATCTCTCCGCGGCACAGGCGCAGGCAGTCTCGCAAGAAGTTGATGTTGCACTGCAAGCTGCCCTGACCAATGCTTTTTCCACCGGCCAGGCAGCCGACACCCACCCTAGTCTCGCTGCCATCGCAGGCGATCTGACTCCGGATCAATTGTCTTGCGTGACGAGTGCCAGCGGAACCACGTGCAATATTCCGGTGACGTACAGTGGCCCTTGCCCAGGCGGAGGGACCATCGGAGTTTCTGGAGATTTTGATTTCACCCTGAACAATGCGGGCGATGGGTCCGACAACTCGACGCTTACGATTACGCCAACCAACTGCTCGGTGTCGAACGAGACGATCAACGGGGATCCGAATATCACGGTCGCAACACAAATAAATTTCACGAACGATGCTCCGGTGTTTCCCATCACGCTCACCGAAACCGGGGGGATTTCCTTTGGGCCGAACCCGTCTGGTAGTTGCACCGTGAATGAAACGTTGACCATCACCTCAGCTACGAGCTGCACGAAAAGCGGGAACTTTTGCGGGCGAACCCTCAGCGGAAGTTGTTAAGCGCTCCTGCGCGGCCTAAAGTACTAACCTTACCTCTCACCCAGCCCCGCGCTTGGACGGAATGGTCCCCGTCATTTATACTTACAGTTTGCCCTAACACTGTCGAACTGATCAGGAGCAGCTACTTTTCATGCCCAAGCGTACATTCCAACCCAACCGGCGCAAGCGATCGAAAGTTCATGGCTTTCGCAAGCGCATGAAGACCCAGGGCGGCAAGAAGGTAATTTCCCGCCGGCGCGCCAAGGGGCGCAAACGGGTCTCGGTAAAACCAGGTTTCCGCGAATAGAAGTTTCCGCGAATAGTCCAGCGTGGCGGGCGAGATGTTCCGGCGTGCTCAGCCAAGATCGTCCGCGTACCCGCTGTACCACCAGCGATCGGGAAATTTTAGAGTCACTGTGACCGTCAGTGTCCCTGGAGAATCGAACGGAGCAACGAAACGTGGCGTGGCGCCGCGGTCGGGCAACGCCGCCTTTCCCCGTAACGCGCGGCTCTTGCGGCACGCCGACTTCGAGCGTGTCTACAAGCTGGGGCGGCGGCATTTTTCCGCGTCCATGACCGTGTTCTATTGGCCGCGGCCTGCGGCGGACAAGGCCACGCAACCTGTAGAAGCTAAGGCTCGTGCAGTGAAGTCCCCGGCAGCTTCGGGACTGCGCATCGGATTCACCGTCAGTCGCGCCCTGGGCGGCGCGGTGCAGCGCAACCGGATGAAGCGGCGCTTGCGCGAGGCGGTGCGGCTCACGCGCCCGCCGGCGGGCGCGAGCGCCGATGTGGTCATCAATCCGAAGAAGTCGCTGCTGACGGTCGACTTCACCGCCGTAGTGAACGAAGTCAACCGAGCTTTCGTAGTTATAGAAGAGAAGCTGGAGAAGCTTCAGAAGAACGAACGAGCTTCCGAAAGCCGAAAGCCGGAAGCCGGAAGCCGATTCTCATGATTCCCATGCGCCAGTTCGCCAAACTCGTCGTGCTGCAACTGCTGCGGGCCTACAAGTTGGCCATCTCGCCCATGTTCCCGCCGGCCTGCCGTTATGTTCCGACCTGCTCGGAATACGCGATGGAGGCGGTGGACCGGTACGGCGCGCTGCGCGGCTGCGGAATGACTTTCTTGCGCCTGCTGCGCTGTCACCCCTTGGCGCATGGTGGCTACGATCCGGTGATGAAGGGCCGCGCGGGTTGCGAAAATGCTGTGACGCAGGAAACCATAATCCAGCCAGCCGCTCCCGCGCAATCATTAACTTCGCCGGGTCCATTGCACGGCGCGATCTGAGGAAACGGTAACTTTGCCAGACATTCAAAATCCACAACACGAGCCCGGCAACGAAAAGCGGCTGATGCTGGTTTTCCTGCTGGCGTTTATCGTGATGCTGGCCTTCCAGCCGTTGCTCAAGAAATATTTCCCGCAACCGGTCACACCGCCGCAACAGCAGGTTCAGCCCGCACAGCCCCAACCGATCACGGCTGCGCCCTCCGCTGCTGCCGCAACGGTGAATGCAACTACCACGATAATCAAGCAGGCTGCCCGCGAAACTGAGACCGTCATCGAAAACGATCTCTACCGCATCACTTTCACCAACCGCGGCGCCCAGGTGAAATCCTGGATCCTGAAAAAGTTCGACAATGAAGCGCAGAACGGCCCGCTTGACCTGGTTAATCCCGAGGCCGCGCCCACGTACGGCTACCCGCTCTCGCTCTGGACCTACGACGAGACGGTGCGCAACCAACTCACCTCCGCACTCTACGTACCCTCGCGCGAAGGCAAACAAACATCTCCCGCCACCGTCACCTTCGAATACGCGGACCAGGATCTCTCGGTCAGCAAGACGTTCACTTTCGACGACACCTATATCGTTGCCGTCAAGACCAATGTGACTTATAAAGGCAGCGCCGTCGCCGCCCTCCCTGCATGGCCCTCCGGATTCGGCAGCCAGAACACGCCCGCCTTCTACGCCGCCGGATTCATCGACTACCAGTTCAACAAAAATATTGAGCGCCTGCCCATCCGGTGTGGATGGTCGCTCTTCTCGAAGTGCACCGACATCAGCGGCGGCAAGACCATCTCCGGCCCCTTCCATTGGGCCGGACCCACGGACCAGTATTTCGCTGCGGTCTTCATTCCCGACGATCCCAACTCTGCTTCGATGGTCACGCTGCGCAATTCGATGTCGGTGAAACGCGATCCGCAGAAGCCGGAATCGAAAGAGATGGTCAACGTCGACGTGCTGGGCGCGGCCGTCGGCAACCTGCGCGGTGCTACAGCGGAGCGCGTCTTCGTCGGCCCCAAAGAGTTAGAAGTTCTGCAGAAAATCCCCATCCCCGGCGTGGGCACCGACAACGATCTGAACGGCCTGGTCGATTTCGGCTTTTTCGGCATCATCGCCAAGCCGCTCTTCCTGTGGCTGAAGTGGATGTACCATCACGTCGTCGCTAACTGGGGATGGGCCATCGTCCTCCAGACCCTGATCATCAGCCTCGCTTTTCTGCCCCTGCGCATCACGCAGATGAAGTCCATGCTCAAGATGCAGCGCGTGGCGCCGCAGATCAAGGCGATCCAGGAGAAGTACAAAAAGTACAAGCTCAACGATCCGCGCAAAGCGCCAATGCAAGAGGAGATCAGCGCCCTCTATAAGAAAGAAGGCGTCAATCCCGCGGGCGGGTGCTTGCCGATGCTGATCCAGTTGCCGTTTCTGTACGCCTATTACCAAATGCTCAGGATCGCGCTCGACCTGCGCCACGCCCACTGGCTCTGGATCCATGACCTGTCGGCGGCCGATCCTATGCTGCTGTTGCCGATTCTCATGGTGGGCAGCATGCTCATCGTATCGCGAATGACCCCGCAGCCCGGCGTCGACCCTGCGCAGCAAAGAATGATGACGATCATGATGCCGCTCATGATGGGCTTCTTCTTCTTCCGCCTGCCCGCCGGCCTGAACTTGTATTACGCGGAATCCAACTTGATTCAGATGGCGCAACAATCCATCATGAACCGGACGTCGCTGGGCCGCGAAATGCGCGAAATGCTGGCCAAGCGCGCCAGGAAGAAAGATAAATAAATAGCTGTCAGCCGTCAGCTATCAGCTGTCAGCTACAGCGTCGATCACGGAAACACCCGAGCTTGCACTACGATTTCTTGCTGATTTCTTGGCAAGAAATGAACCTCAAACCCGTATCAGCCCAGCTGATAGCTGAGAGCTGATAGCTGAGAGCTGACTCCCATGTCCATTCCCGACAAACTCGCCGCCGCCAATAAGATCAATACTTTCCTCCAGGCCGTCGTCACCCACGGCGGACTCCGCCTGAAGTACCGGATCATCGTCGATCCCCCGCTGCCGGAGAACCGCGACTGGGAGAAGCCCGAAATTTTCGTGGACTTCGCCGGACCCGACTCCGCCCTGCTGCTCGATCGCGGCGGAGAACTGCTGCGCGCCCTCGAGCTGCTCGCCCTCGAAATGCTGCGTCTGCCTTCCGGCGAGCACGAGAAAATTTCCTTCGACTGCCAGAACCAGCGTTCGCTGCGCATTCAGGAACTGCGCACCGCCGCCACCGTCGCCGCCGAAAAAGTCCGGCGCACCGGAACTCCCTACGAGTTCAGCCCCATGTCGTCGCGCGAGCGCCGCATCGTCCACCTCGCCCTGCGCGACGAAGCCGACCTGCACACCGAAAGCGAGGGCGAAGGCATGCGCCGCTGCCTTGTCGTCTATCCCAAGGACTACAAGCCCGCCGGCAAGCCCGCTCCCAAAACGCTTCCCTAGCTCCCACCCGCGCTGGATTTCCGTCCCTATGGGACTTGGTTCTCCTTTGGGGCTGGTGCGGAAGCGGCAGACAGAGCGTTGACTCAGCAGTTCGAGGATTTGCTAGAAAATTCCAAACCAGCCCCCGCTTCTTCGATGTCGACAGGCCACTCGCGGTCCTTTTCGGCGTCGGAAACTTGTGCGCGACGCATGAATCCCGGTTCGAAACTTGCCGCAGGTTCCACTATTACCAACTAGGTTCGTGCGCGGCCAACTCGGACTGGTGTGAGATCGAGCCTTAAGACCTCATGCCTCGTAGCCCAAGTCGGTGCTGATGGACCCTTGACCTGCAGCCGCCCCTGCCTTACATTGGCGGCACTTCGATTTCTGGAGGACAACCGTCATGCTAAGCGGATTCAAGAAATTCATCCTGCGCGGGAATGTTGTGGATATGGCGGTGGGCGTGGTGATCGGCGCGGCGTTTGGCGGCGTGGTTACGGCGCTGACGACGGACCTGTTGACGCCGCTGATCGCGGCGGTTGTGGGTAAGCCGGACTTCTCGGCCTTTCAGTTTACGATTCACGGGTCGCTGTTTCCGGTCGGGCACTTTATCAATGCTGCGATTTCGTTTTTTTTGATTGCGGCGGCGATTTATTTTTTTGTGGTCACGCCGGTCAACGCGCTGATCGCGCGCATGCGGAAGGATCCGGCGCCGGCCGATCCTACGACAAAGAAATGTCCAGAGTGCCTGAGCGAGATTCCTATCGACGCGCGGCGGTGCGCGTTTTGTGCGCAGCCGGTGATGGGGCGGGCGGCGTAGGGGTGGCACGGTCGTGCTTTCGCGCTCACCTGGATTCAGGGTTGTTCCGCAGAGAAAAAACAGCAGGTTCCTCCACTTCGCCGTCGCTGGCGCTCCGGCTCCGGTCGGAATGACAATCTGATCTTTGAGTCAAGAGATTCCGGGAGCGTTGGAACATCCGGTAAGATTGCTGTATGAAACTGCGCGGGATCTTTTGCCGCCCGGCCATTGTGGCACTGGCAGCCTTGTTTTTCGCTCCGAATATCGCAGCCGCGCAAGGTTCGTCGTCCCCTTCTGGTTCACCGACCTCAAGGCAGGCGGCCGCAGCTGCGAAATCCGTTAAGAAGTCGGCCACGCCGGTCGATTCGACAATCGAGTCCGGCGCTGTGAGCAACGGCGTCTATCGCAACAAGAGTCTCGCGCTGTCCTGCAAGATTCCTCCGGGCTGGGTGCTGCGGACCGACGAGATGAATGCGCGCGAAGAAGCGCCAGACCAGTCGGGTGCTGCGCCGACCGACGCTGCCTCAAGCGCGGGAGCCAAGGTTTTGCTGGCGGTGTTTTCGCGGCCTCCTGCAGCGCGCGCGGAAGATGTGAATGCGTCGATTGTGATTGCCGCCGAGAGCGTTGCTTCCTATCCGGACTTGAAAGAGGCAGCGCAGTATTTCTTTCCGCTCAATGAAGTCGCCAAAGCGCAGGGATTTTCGGCGGACGAAGATCCCTACGATATCGCCGTGGGTACGAAGACGCTGGTGCGTGGAGACTTTCATAAGAACGTGGGGACGCGGGTGATGCACCAATCCACGCTGGTCATGCTCTCGCATGGCTACGCGATCTCGATTACCGTGATTGGCGGGACGGATGATGAAGTCGAGGATTTGATTGATGGGTTGAGTTTTTCCGCGCCGAGGAAGTAGCTTCGCAGTTTGCAGAAGGGCTCGATTGGTGAGCCCTCGAGGGCTAAACAGTTCTTCAGATGGCGATGGGGAGCGGGGAGTCGGGGAGTTCGTGCGCCTGACTAGGTCCTCGGCGGGAGCCGACTTCGGGGCGTTTTCGGAAGACTACTTTAACGCCTTCGCGCCAGCGCTCGTCGATGCCGACGAATTCCCAGGCGATCTCGGGAGAAATATAGCGCAGGAGTATGTCGGTTGCGGGGTGGATGTGCAGCGCTGGCGCGACCAGGTAGAGCAGCGGCTTTTCCGGGGACAACTCGCGGTCGGGGAAATATCCGAAGCGGGGAAACTCTTCGCGGCTGTGATGCCACGCAACTCTGGACCAGTAGTCGAGGCCTTGCAGGGGCAGGTGGATATCTTCGTCGGCTTTGAGTTCGACGACGGCGAGGCGGCCGTCGCGGGTGACGGTCAACACATCGAGCATGGCGCGGTCGGCGGCGGAAAACGCGGGGACCTGGGAATAGAGTGAGTGAGAGTCTTTCGATAGCGAGATCAGACGCTCGTCGATTACGCTGACGTCGGAGACGACAAGCGACTCCAGCCAGCGTTCGGGGCGCAGGCGGAAGAGCGGGTGCTGGCGCAGGCCGTAGGGATGGCGGGTGTCGCGCAGGGCGGTGATGAGTTGCAGGAAGAGCGGAAAGTTGCGGTCGTCTTTGTGAACCCCGGGATCGCGACCTTCATCATCGAGACTGCTGAGGACGCGTTCTTCGGCACCTACACCGAAAACGATCTCCTGTTTACTGCGGAAGGTGGCGGCTTCAGCGCCCATGCGGGCGCGCGCGAATTCCAGTCCTCGCCAGCGGAAAGCCAGTTCCGCGGCGGAGAGCACCGCGACCTCGCAGTTGGGCAGGATCGAATTGATTCTGGCGATGGAAGCCGCGAAGCGTTCGCGGGCGGCGGCTTCGTTGGGGGCGTGGACCAGGCGAGTGGTTACGTTGCCGCGGTCGGTGCAGTCAATTGGTTCGACGGCGTCGTGACGTTCGTCGAGTTCAAAGAGATTCCACTTGGCGGCGAGTTGGTTCAGGTTGGCCATGCGCTCGCGGACGAGCGCGGAGCATCCGTGGGGAACGAACAGGTGCAGGCCCTCGACCAGAAATTTTCCGTTCGAGGACTTGCGGCAGGCTTCGAGCCAGAGGATGGCGAAGGTCAGAGACGCGTCAATGGAGGCTTGCGTTTCGGAGGCGTTGACTCCGAGCACGGCGAAGGCCGATTGGCCATGGCGCAGGAGCCCGCGGGCGTAGATGGGGCCGAAGGATTTTTCGAGATCAACGGCGGTGGTGAGGCGAGTGATGGCGTAGCCGGGGAAATGGCGTTCGAGAGCGCGCCGCAATTTTTGCTCATAACTGGTGCGGGCTAATTTTTTGGTGGTGGGCGAGCGGCGGTCGCGCTCGCGGCAGATTTCCAGCTTGGTGGGACGCGACTGGCCGAGGCGCTGCACGAACAGTTTCAGCGTTCCGTTCTTCACTTCGGCGTCGAGCACGCGGCGGACCGTGTTTCGTTCGGCGGACCAGAGATGGAGCAGGCATTTGTTGTACTCGCCTGAAATCGAGTATTTGGACTGGGCCAGGTCGAAGGCCACAGCTCCGTTTTCGAGGACGATGGCGCCCGCGGCCTCGCTGAGAAAATCCTGCAGAGTGCGGGTGAGGGCGTCAGGGGTCACGAGGGGAATTGTCCACATCGGGCGGGGCGGAGTCTGTGACGAGTGACCATGATTATCGCGGCGCGCTGTGGAAGACTTTGAGGATTGGGGTGGAGTAGGTGGGGTGTGGGATAATGAAGAAACTGGTCAGGGAACGGCTTTGGGCGTGATCGATCGAGACTCAGGGGCTGAAGTCCTCTGTTTGGTGGGCTAACAGCACGGCTGCAGCCGTGCCCTTCCCAAATCCTTTTGCGGCCAGTTATCGACTAGTCGAATTGAAACCAGTCTTATTGGAGTAGTTTGCTGTCGAGTCGTGGGCGGGCGCGGCGGCATCTAAAAACTATTGTGGACAAACAAATTCTGGATAAGCATATTTCCGATCGGCAACGATTTTTCTTCGAAAACTACGGCTTGAGCGAGCACGATCTCGAGCGATACCTGGCGGCCGCGCTTTCGGCGGGCGGAGATTATGCCGATCTCTACTTCGAATATCTTTCGTCGACTTCGCTGATGGTAGACGAGTCGATGGTGAAGTCGGCGTCGCAGGGAATTTCCGTGGGCTGCGGCGTGCGCGTGGTTTCGGGCGAGCGGACGGGGTATGCCTATACCGACGATCTTTCTTCGCAGCGGATTCTGCATGCGGCGCGGACGGCGGCTTTGATTGCGAGCGCGCCGGCGAAGGCGACCGTCGCGGGATTTCAGAAAGCGGCGGCGCGCAGTTTGTATCCGGTGACGCTGCCTTCGGTGGATGCGGAGATCAGCGCCAAAGTCGAACTGGTGATGCGCGCGGATAAGGCGGCGCGGGCTTACGATCCGCGCATTCAGGAAGTGCGGGCGAGTTATGCGGACGAATTGCGGAACATTCTGGTGGTCGGATCCGACGGGACGTTTGCGGAAGACTCGCAGCCGCTGGCGCGGATGAATGTGTCGTGCATCGCGAAGACGGAGGGGAATTCGGCGCGCGGAACATCAGGTGGGGGCGGACGAGTCGCGCTGGACTTTTTCTTTGGGGAGAAGACTCCGGAATTTTTTGCCAAAGAGTCGGCGCGGCAGGCCATTCTGCAGCTCGATGCGCGCGAGGCTCCGGCCGGTGAGATGGAAGTCGTGCTGGGGCCAGGATGGCCCGGAGTTCTGCTGCACGAGGCTGTGGGGCATGGGCTGGAAGCGGACTTCAATCGCAAGAAAACTTCGGCGTTTGCGGGGTTGATCGGCAAGCGCGTGGCCAGCGAGAAGTGCACCGTCGTCGATAACGGGACGATGCCCTGGCGGCGTGGTTCGCTCAATGTCGATGATGAAGGCGGGTCGACGCAGGAGACTGTGCTGATTGAAAACGGAATTCTGAAAGGATATCTGAGCGACAAGCTATCATCGCGGTTGATGGGCATTGCCAGCACGGGCAACGGGCGGCGCGAGAGCTACGAGCACATCCCGATGCCGCGCATGACGAATACTTACATGCTGGCGGGGCAGGATGATCCTGGAGATATTATCCGCTCGGTGAAGCACGGGATTTACGCGGTGAATTTTGGCGGCGGGCAGGTCGACATTACGAACGGCAAGTTTGTCTTCTCGGCGTCCGAGGCATACATGATTGAGGATGGGCAGATTACCGCGCCGATTAAGGGCGCGACGCTGATTGGGAACGGCCCGGATGTGCTCACGCGGGTTTCAATGGTGGGCAATGATTTGAAACTCGACGAAGGCGTGGGCACTTGCGGCAAGGATGGGCAGGCTGTGCCGGTCGGCGTTGGGATTCCGACGCTGAAGATCGATCGGCTGACGGTGGGCGGGACCGCGAGGAAGGATCCGGGCGGGTTCATGCAGTAGGTACTTCTTTGCCACGGATTCACGCGGATTTTCACGGATTGAAACCTAGAAACACCCCTATGTCTTCTACTCAAGTTGAGACTGGAACTCTGAAAATCGAAACGGACCTTCGCAACATTGCGCAAGATATTGTGGCGCGCGCCATGGCCGGAGGCGCGACGGCCGCCGAATGTGTGGTGCGCGAAGGCGATGAATTCTCTACACTGGTGCGGCTTGGGCAAGTTGAAACGCTCAAAGAGTCGGGATCGAAGTCGATCGGGGTGCGAGTGTTTTTTGGGCAGCGCGCGGCCAGCACGTATTCGAGTGATTTTTCGCGCGCGGGGCTCGACCGCATGGTGAGTTCTGCTTTGACGCTGGCGAAGATTACTTCGGAAGATCCATTTGGCGGGATTCCTGAGGCGTCGCAACTGGGCTCGATCTCTGGCGATCTCGACCTTTACTACGAAGACGTTTATTCGCTGGCCGGGGCGGATCGCATCGACTATGCGCGGCGCGCGGAGAAGGCGGCACTGGATTTTGATCCGAGGATCAAGAACTCGGAAGGCGGATCGTTTGACGCGGCCACGGGGCACAAGGTGCTGGCGAATTCGCACGGCTTTGTGGGCGAATATCGGCGGTCTTATTGCTCCGTCGCGGCGGTGCCGATTGCGCAGACTGAGGCGGGCGCGATGCAGCGGGATTACTGGTTTTCGGTCGCGCGCACGCTGTCGAAGCTGGATGCGCCGGAAAAAGTCGGCAAGATTGCCGCGGAACGCACGCTGCGCCGCCTGGGCGCGCGCAAGGCGAAGACCGCGCAAGTGCCGATTATTTTCGACCCTATGGTTGCGACTTCAATTCTGGAACACATTTTCGAAGGGATCAACGGAGATTCGGTGTACCGGGGCGCGTCGTTTCTTGCGGGCAAGCTGGGGCAGAAAATTGCGGGGGACAATGTCACCATCATTGATGATGGAACGATTGTCGGCGGGTTCGGGACGAGTCCGTTTGACGGCGAGGGCGTGCCGACGCGGCGAACCGTCGTGATTGAGAACGGGGTGCTGAAGTCTTATTTGCTCAACACATATACCGCGAAGAAGCTGAAAATGCAGACTACGGGGAACGCTTCGCGCGGGCTGGCCGGGACTCCGGGGATTGGGCCGGGAAATTATTTTCTGCAGGCCGGAACGAAAACTCCGAAGGAATTGATTGCCGGAATTAAGGACGGACTGTATGTGACCGAGTTTCTCGGCAGCGGCGCAAACCTAGTGACCGGCGACTATTCGCGGGGGGCTTCGGGGATGTGGATTTCCGGAGGAGAGTTCGCATATCCAGTGGAAGAGATCACGGTGGCGGGGAATCTGAAGGAGCTGTTTTTCAACATCTCCGAGATTGCCAATGACCTGGAGTTTCGCGGGTCGGTCGCGGCGCCGACGATTCGTGTGGACGGGCTGACGGTGGGCGGGGAATAAGTCCTCGCTTTATCTGGGGCGGACACTCTTGTCCGCCAGCTTTTCGAGGGCGGCGCCGCATCTCGCCAGGAGGCAACCCAAATGAAATTCGCCAAGGTGGTTTTCTGGATTGCTGCGATCTGGGGCGTTTTGATTTTGACACCTCTTTATTTCATGTTTGACAAGATCTCGCGCAATGATCCTCCGGCGATTACTCATCCCGGTTTCTACTATGGGTTTGTCAGTGTTGGGCTGGCGTGGCAGGTTGCATTCGTCGTCATCGCGCGGGATCCGGTGCGCTTCCGGACGATGATGATTCCGGCGATGCTGGAGAAGTTTGGGTACGGGGCTTCGTTCCTGGTGCTGTACCTGCAAGGACGGCTTCATCCCTCGGATCTGGTGTTCGGCGGGGTCGATGTGCTGTTTGGCTTGCTCTTTCTGCTTGCGTTCCTTCGAACTTCCGGTTAGACATTCTTCTTTCGTATTCTCAGGTTACGGCTGTCCGCAAAAGCTTTTAACCGCTAAGTGCGCGGAGTAAGGCCGCTGAGAGCGCGGAGAATTGCAACCCCAAATCAATGCGTATGAGGGAGCATCCATGAATCGGAGAGCATTCTTGCGGTGTGCCAATCTGGCTGGACTGTCGCTTGGGCTGCCTTCCGAGAACGCCTTCGGCGTTACCGCCGAAGCCGCGAAGGCGGGCTCGCAGGTGAGTGCTTCGGCTCCGAAGAGCGGATCGCCCGAGACGATTCTCCTCAAGGATTATCGACCGACGTCGATCTACAAGATTCCCGTCACGGAGATTGCCAAGGCAAAGTTTCCGATCATTGATATGCATTCGCATCCTTATGCCAAGACCGCGGCGGAGATTGACGAGTGGGTGCGGACCATGGATGAGGTGGGGGTGGAGAAGACGATCATCCTGACCATGGCGACAGGGCCGGAGTTTGACGAGATTTACCGCAAGTATGCGAAGCATCCGGAGCGGTTTGAGATGTGGTGTGGATTTGATTTTGCGGGTTACGACAAACCGGGGTTCGGACCGGCCACGGTGAAGGAACTGGAGCGCTGCAAGCAGGCTGGTGCCCGCGGCGTTGGCGAGATTCACGACAAGGGAAAAGGGCTGCGGTCGGGCAAATCGGATGCGGCGGGGATGCATCCCGATGATGCACGCATGGACGCGCTGTGGGAAAAGTGCGGCGAGCTGGGGATGCCGGTCAGCCTGCATGTGGCGGATCCGATCTGGATGTATCAGAGGATGGACCGGCACAACGACGGGCTCATGAACGCGTACGAGTGGCGGCTGGACAATCAGCCGAATATTGTCGGGCTGTCGGGGATGGTCGATATTTTCGAACGCACGCTGGCGCGGCATCGCAACACGACGTTCGTTGCGTGCCACTTCATGAATCTCGATTACGATCTGGCGCGGTTGGGCGAGGTGCTCGAACGGAATTCGAATTTGTATGCTGATATTTCCGCGCGCTATGCGGAGACGGCGCCGATTCCGCGCTTCGCGGCGCAATTTTATGCCAAGCACACTGATCGACTCGTTTACGGCACCGACATGGGGTTCGACAAGGCAATGTACCGGGTTACGTTCAGGATTCTGGAATCGCTGGACGAACATTTTTATGAGATCGAGCAGTTTTCATATCACTGGAGCTTGAATGGGTTTGGGTTGAGTGATGAGATTTTGCGGAACGTGTATCGGGAGAATGCGGCGAAGCTGCTGGCCGCTCGAAAGCTTTAGACACAGCGGACACAGGGGCCAAAAGACGAATAAGAAACCTGACCTGTTTCGGACTGAATCGACAATCGAAAACCGACAGCCTACAATTCCTGCATGGGCACCATGGGACAACCAACTCCGGTCGCTGAGGAACGCGATTCCAGCCGGTTGATTATCGCGATCGTAATAGTGGTGCTGACAGGAGGAGCGCTGCTGGCGGCGTTTCTGCTGCGTGAGCCGCCGAAGGTCGCGAAGACAGCTTCACCTTATATTGCGAGTCTGAAACTCTCCGACTTCAAGATGAGCGCGGCGGAGAATTTTATCGGGGCCACGGTCAGCTACATCGACGGCAGCATCACGAATAGCAGCGATAAGACTATGACGCATGTAATGGTCGAGGTAGTGTTCAAGGACGAAATGGGGCAGGTCGCACAGCAGGAAGAAGTGCCGTTACAGGTGATCCGGACGAATGGAGCCTATCCGGAACCGGTCGACGTTTCCGTTTCTCCTCTGGCTGCGGGGCAGACGCAACCGTTCCGTTTGACGTTCGATCACATTTCGACGCAGTGGAATCGACAGTATCCGGAGATTCGGGTTACGGATGTGGCGGTCAAGTAGGATTCTTCGCCTATTTTCATTCCGGATTTCGAGCCTCATGATCAGAACGGCGAAACACTGGATCCGGAACACGGGAAATCGTCGTCACAGCCACATCGGTATCAACACGGCGGGAAACTTAATCGCTGCGACCGGCTTGGGTATTTCCGACGGACCGTAGTTCACCGCAATCCTGCTCCCATCGCTGTATTCGATGACTAACCATGATTCGGGCAAGTCGCGACAGGAACGACAACCCTGCTGAGGGAGAGCCCGCAGAGCGCTCACATCAATCGAGCGCAGCAGATTCTTCCAATCCTCTCTGGTGATTGCGACCCTGGTCTTTTTGTTTGGGAGTGTTTTCGGGTTCGAAGAATTCGTCCCCTCCCAAACGAGGAACGACGGCTCAATCGTGGTCGTGGTTGTGTGGTAGAAGAGGCCGCCGCACATGCCGCAGGAGTATCCAGTTTGCACACGAACCACATGCGGAGGGGCGGCGGGGGTGGCTGGGGTTTGTGCGAACGCGCTCGGGATCGTGACCATCATCATCAGACTCGCGATGATTAGACTCGTGGTGAAGAATGGCGTCTGATGCCGTCCACACATTTGGGAGGCCCCGTGCTTCATGATAATAGAACGCGGCTTCCAGGATTTCTTGCACATGGATTACTACAGGCGGCGACGCATACTTGCGCACTTGAGGTCACAAATTGTGACCTCAAACTTTTGAAATGCTGAAGCCCGTCTTCACAATTGCCCCCCAGACCCACAAGAAACTCAGAAGTCGAAAATCGCCAACCGAAACTCCTCCGCTACAATGGGCTCGTGACAGAGAGCAAGCCGTTTCGATTGACGGAGTCGGTGAAAGCTGCGGGTTGAGCGTCCAAGCTGAGTCCGGCGGCGCTGGACACGGTGCTTGGGAAATTAGCCCGGCAACAGGACCCGAATGTACTGGTCGGCTTCGATCATGCCGACGACGCCGGAGTGTACCTGTTCGGTACCGAGCAGGCGCTGGTGCAGACGGTGGATTTTTTTACGCCGGTTGTGGACGATCCGTATACGTTTGGGCAGATTGCGGCGACCAATGCGCTGAGCGACGTTTATGCCATGGGTGGGAAGCCGCTGACGGCGCTCGCTCTCGTGTGTTTTCCGGAGAAGGCCGCCTTGGAGATTCTCGAGCGGATTCTTGCGGGCGGGTTGTCGAAGATGATCGAAGCCGGATGCACGGTGATCGGCGGGCACAGCATTCGCGATGAAGAGACCAAGTTTGGATACTCCGTCACCGGGGTGGTGCATCCGAAAAAAATTCTGGCGAATCAAGGGGCGAAGCCTGGGGATGCGTTGCTGTTTACCAAGGCGATTGGGACGGGCGTGATTTCGACCGCAATCAAAAAGGGGAAAGCCGAGCCGCAATGGATTGAAGCGGCGGTGCAGTCAATGACTACGCTCAATAAGCTCGCTGCGGAAGTAATTGTTGGCGGCGATTTCCGTGTGAACGCGATGACCGACGTGACTGGGTTCGGATTGATCGGGCATGCGCGTGAAATGGTGCTGGCTTCAGAGGTGTCGATCCGGATTTTTGCGGGGAAGATTCCCCTTCTGAAGGGAGCGATCGAGTGCGTACGAGCCGGATATGTTCCAGCGGGGCTCAGGAACAATCGCGAATTTGCGGAGTGCCTGGTGGAATATGACGATGGAATTGCAGAGGAGGTGCGGGCTCTGTTGTTCGATCCGCAGACGGCGGGAGGGTTGCTGATTTCCACGCCTGACGGGGATCCGCTGATGCGGGCTCTTAATGATGCCGGTGTCGCGGCAGTGATGATTGGTGAGGTTTTGCCAGATAGAAAACCGCGGATTCGAGTTTCGCGGTAGATTGCGTAAGCTCAGGCGAAGTCAAAATCCCCACCCTCTCGCGAAAAACGCGAGAAGGGTGGGGCAACCGCTGAGTGGTCTCCGATCAACCGCTGGCGTCGTGGAACAATTCCCAGATTCGCGCAAGGTGGTGATCGTCGTGCTCGGCTACGAAGTAGAGATGGTCGACGAGGCGCATCGGGGTTTTCAGGCGCGGGTGAGGAATCGCTCGGGAGAATAGGGATGGATCGAGCTCAGCCACTCGCTGCAGCAGTTTCTCTCGGGCGGCGCGGAAGTCTCGCAGGATTGTTGTCAGCGGAATCGCGTTGTGGTTGGCTTCGTCGGTTTTTCGATTCTGCAGGTCAGTTGGAGTGAGCTGCTCCGTGCCCGCAACATAATCGTTCACTCGGGCCAGCCACAGGGGTTCGAGGTCGAGCAGGTGACCGGCGTGTTCCTGGGCTGACCATTTTCCTTCTGGCTTCGTGGTCAGGATTTTGAGAGAACGGGCGCGGAGTGCTTCCTCGATCCTGGCCGGAGTGCCGCGCAGACGTGCCAGCAAGTTGGGATAGAGTTCGACGGGAAAAGAAAATTCGAACTTACGCTCAAACCAGATGGGCACTTGAGTCATAGATTCCGCCGGATATCGATTTGGGGCTCCAACGGAGTACATGATGCGTCGCCCGCATGCACGACTCAGGGAATTCGTGCCATCGTAGGCTGGGGTTCGCGCATCTCTTAGGGTGCCGTCTTTAATTTTGTTGGTGCAAGGAGGCATTATGCAGATTCGCGAACTGGGTCGCAGTGGTCTCAGAGTTTCGGCGCAGGGGCTGGGGTGCATGGGGATGTCGGAGTTTTACAGCGGGTTCGATGATGTCGAATCGATTGCGACCATTCATCGGGCGCTGGAACTGGGGATCAACTTTCTAGACACGGCGGATGTTTACGGGCCGCACAAGAATGAAGAGTTAGTAGGGCGGGCGATCAAGGGCAGGCGCAACGGGATCGTGCTGGCCACAAAGTTTGGAATCGTCCGCGATCCGGCGAATCCCAACGTTCGCGGCGTGAGTGGCAAGCCGGAGTATGTACGCTCGTCGTGCGAGGCCAGTTTGCGGCGGCTGGGAGTCGAGACCATTGACCTTTATTACCAGCATCGGGTCGATCCGGCGACGCCGATCGAAGAGACCGTCGGGGCCATGGCTGGGCTCGTGAAGGCGGGGAAAGTTCGGTATCTGGGCCTTTCCGAGGCTTCGGTCGCGACGCTGCGGCGGGCGGTGAAGGTGCATCCGATTGCGGCGCTGCAGACGGAATATTCTTTGTGGACGCGCGATCCGGAGGGCGGGATTCTGGCGGCGTGCCGCGAGTTGGGGATTGGCTTTGTCGCATACAGTCCGCTGGGGCGCGGATTTCTGACGGGGCAGTTCAAGAAGTTTGAGGACTTGCCGGCGGATGATTACCGGCGGAATTCGCCGCGGTTTCAGGGCGAGAATTTTCAGAAAAATCTGGATCTGCTGCGGCAGGTGGAAGAGATGGCTCGCGAGAAGGGATGTACGGCTTCGCAGCTGGCGCTTGCCTGGGTGCTGGCGCAGGGTTCGGATATTGTGCCGATCCCGGGGACGAAGCGGCGGAAGTACTTGGAGGAGAATGTGGCGGCGGCAGTTGGGTTGTCAAAGGAAGATCTGCGGCGGATTGATGCGGCGTTTCCGGCGCAGGCCGCCGCCGGGGGAAGGTATCCGGAGCACATGATGGCGCTGGTGAACGGGTAAGGCCAGGAGCTGCTAGCGCAGGTTCAGGTCAGCGTAGTGCGCGAAGCTTGATAGCGCGACCTGGTCGTTGCCAGGTATGTAAAAGCCAAACTTGCCGAGGCTGAGATTAGCGCCGGGCTGCGTCCAGCGATCGAGAACCGTCCAACTGTTACCTTGCTTAATCTGGTGGAGAATCTCCGTGGGGCTCACGCGGATTTGAAGCGTGCGGAAGCTTTTCTGGTCGCCTTTGTCGGGAACCTTACCGGGAACTATGATCTCGTCCCGTTTCTCGCCGTTGCGAATGACCGTGCGGTGGAAGGCCTTGTCGTCCATTTGGAAGAGCACGTAGTTCTTGGGATCGCTGTAGTTGAAGACCCATTGCAAGACGTGCCCCTTGGTGGGCATCGCCGAAAAAACAAATGTGCCCGAGGCAGGAACGACTCCGTATAGGACGAAGTCCCCCCCTTTGCGCGTGAAAGAATCTCCTTCATGTTTCCAGGCGCCAGGGTCATTCCACTTCGACATACCGCTGGGGGCGAGAGACAAATCCAAAGTCCTGGATTGACCAGCTATGACTTCGACCGTGGACGTGCGTGTGAACCTTTCGGCGGTTCGCGCAGTCAAAGTGTAGGTGCCGGGAGCAAGACTCAGCGGGACACCGCTGCTTACTATTTTGAGAAGCTCACCTTTCGCGATTGCAACGGTGGCGTCGGAGGGCACGAATGTAATTTTCAAGTCGCCGGAAGCGGCTTCCAGCGCGGCATCCGCAGCAGCGAGAGATATGGCTCCGCCCACCACGAAGTGTTTCTTGAACTGCCGGGGCTTGAATCGGTCTTTGCGCAGCTCGACGGTATGGTCTCCGGGATTGACCGTGGAGACGGAGAGCGTGCCATCGGGCTGAATCGTGCCGACGAGAGTTTGATCGACGAGCACGGTGGTTCCCGGAGCGCCGCCCTGGATCGTGAGCGAGGCCAGCCGAGGCTGCGGTTGGAGCTTGAAGACTAGCGTGGCCGGTTCGTCCTTGCGAATACGGATCGTCTGCTGCGGAGGATCCTGAAAGCCGCTCTTGGAGACTTGTACAACGTAGTCCTTGAGTTCGAGATTCGGCAGGCGCAGCTGGCCGGCATGAGTGAGTTGCCGTTGCAGTTTTCCGTTGAGAAAAACTCTGGCGTCGTCTTGTCCGACAACGACCAGGAGTGTGCCCAGGCTTTGACTGGGTTGGGCGGGGGGCTGAGCATTGACCGGCTGAGCATCGCTCGGTTGAACATCGCTCGTGACTTTTCCGGCGGCGGTGCCGGAAGAAACTCCCAATGCGGGTAAAGATGGTTCGGAAGTTGTTGGGGCCGAAGCAGAAACGGCCGGAGCGGAGCTGGCGGGAGTGGCTGACGGAGTCGTCGCCACCGGCGCGATGTAATGTTTCCGCGCGAAGTAGAAGGTCGCCGCGACAGCGGCAAGGACTATCACCGCGGCGAAAACGACGACCAGCGTTGTGGAGTTCGACCTCGCGGGCTGTTTTGGCCGGGATGATGGCGATGTGACTTTGGCCGCCGGTGCGGAAGGCTTGGCGGCGGGAGCAGCGGAGGCTGGTGGCGAGGGGAGTTGCGGCGCTTGAGGAGTGGTCGAGACTCTACCCCGCGGCGCACGGCGCATCGTAACTTTGCTCGGTGGAACTTTGTTCGCCGGAGCAATGCGGGCGGGAACGTTTCCGGGTGCGATCGGGTTGGGTGGAATCGCACTCGGCGGAACCGCGCTTTGCGCAACCTCCTTTGCCTCAACCTGCGCCGGCAAAACCCGACTGGGCGCGACCTCCATTGTCGTAACCTGCGTCGACAAAACCGGACTTGCTGGAACCTCACGTGACGCAACCTTGCTTTGAGGAATCTGGCTGCTATCGGGTGAAGGCTGCGGAGCGCCGAAGCGCGGGACGTGAAGAATTACCGTCGCGCCTTTGCCACGCGGCGACGCGCTGGAACTCTCCTGCGGAATCAATCCCAAGCGCAGCAGCAGGGCATTGGCGATGGACAAGATTTCACCATCCGTCCAATGCTTGGCGGCCAGCGTTTGTATCCGCACAGCTAACGCCTGTTTTGCAGCAACGCCGGTGGCTCCATCGATTTCGCGCTGCAACCGCCGCAAGTCTTCCAGGTCGCCCCGCCGGGCCTTGCGACGCCGCGCGTCCTGGTCGCGCTGAATTTCATCCTGGATCAGGAGCAACTTCGGGTCGTGAGGATGAACCGCCAATCCCTCCGCAACCCAAGCCAAGGCTGCGAATGGATCGCCTGAGGACTGCAGCTTGCGCGCTTGCGAAACCCAGTCCTCCATCGAGCTGGTTTCTTTCCTGGTAACGATCAGGTCGAGGATAGTTTTAGCCGTGGGATGCGCCGGGTTCAAGGCCAGCGCCTGATTGGTCAGCGTCTCCGCTTTGAGCCAGTCGGTTTCAACCATCGCATGCGCGTGCTCGACCAGGGCATTGGCCAGAATCGAGCGGGCCAGAGCATTGCGTTTATCCAGCTCGTAGGCTTTGCGCAACAACTGAATGGCCTCGGCGGACTTGCGCTGCGCGAACAGTTCCTGGCTTTCCGTGATCAGACGCTGAGCTTCGGCATTGCGCTTGACGCCATCCTGGGCAAGCTTTTCCAGTTCAGCCAGCTCCGTATCGTTATCATTGGGGAATTCGGCGGCCGCGCCGCGCAACAAATCCAGCGCCCGAGCGTAGTCCCCCGCCTGCAGACAGACGTTGATCTGCTCGACGAGCCTCATGATGGGCCGCGTTTTGGATTCAGTGCGGCTTTGCTGGTCGCGAGTTTGCTCCAAGCGCTCTAGCCTCAAACCTCAATACTGGATATCGATTGTGAATCGCGCACACGACCTCCTAGTTTGCACCATGCCGACGCTGATTGCCCGTTACCGTTGTAATCAGGCGACGGGGTTCGAGGGCCGCAGGCCGCGGCGGGGGGGAAAGATATCCGGAGTACCTGATGGGCTGGTAAACGGATGAAGAATGTCCCGGAGGGACACTTGAGAATAGCCCGGCGTTTTCAACGCGAGGGGAACGGTGAGAAGAGAACGCGTCCCGGCCGGGACGCTTGAAAAGTCGGAAATCCTCCAACCGTCAAACTCTTGTCAATAGGCAGAAACTACACGATCGGGCTTAACTCCATCAAAGCAATCACAATATAAAGACGCCAACCGTTTCCGGTTTACCCCCTCCAACTTGATATTCTAGAACTATAGAGACAATTTACTGTCGAGAAGGCGCGGCCCACAGGTCGCGCCTTTTTCATTGGACGAAGTCCAGCCAAACCCGCGCCCGTAGCCGCCGGATCGAGGGTGCCCCATGTCTCGCCTCCTTTGCGAGACATGGGAATTCCAGAACGGCGAGCACAGGGGACGCACACAGGGATGAGTACAGGGAAAAGCAGCAACCGCAACAACGACTGGGTCCACTTCAAAACCTACAAGCAGCGCGGCGAATGGGTCGAACTGCAATTCATGGCGGAGGCCGCGAAGCACCGCTTCTCCGTCAGCAGGCCCTGGGGAGACACACAGGCGTACGACGTCGGCATCGAGCACGGCACGAACTTTCTCCGGGTGCAAGTCAAGTCGACAACGTCGAGGGTAGGTGCGGGCTACCGCTGCATGTTCATGCCCAACCACCTGAAAAAGCTCGACTACTCCCTCGATGAAATCGACCTCTTCGCCGCCTACGTGATTCCAGAAGATGCCTGGTACCTGATCCCAGCGGTCTTACTGCTGGGCAAGCGCAGACGCACCATGGCCATGCTATGCCCCTTATCCCCGCCGGCAAAGAAGGCCTGCTACCGCTACGAATGCTACCGCGAAGCCTGGAGCCTGCTAACCAAGAGCAGGCTGGAATTGGGGGAGACTACGGACGCTGACACTCGGGTCCGTCCTCAGCCCCGAGGGGCGGCATATTGTAGCCCCGGACGTAAGTCCGGGGTAAGCGCCAAAAGAATGTAACGAGTCCCGGAGGGACGACAGAAACTCTCGTCTAGCTCCATCCCTGCGCACGCAATGGCTTGGCCAAGCGAGAACGGGATCGATTATTGAATCTTGTTTTGAAATGGCACTAGAATCGCTCCCATGAACGGACAATGGATTGGGAAATTTACCGGCTCTAACGGCGACGGGAATATTTTCGTCAGCATCGACGAGCGCGAAAGCTGTTATCAGGGCGTCGCCTATACTCATCCAGCTAACCGCGCTTTGCCGAGCTCAGCCGCGTCGTTCAGGACCAAGAACAAAGACCGGAAAGGTGAGCTCCGGACGGATGCCCTCCTCCCATTCGATCCTGTTACAGGAAGCATCACCACCTGGGATGCGATCAAGGACAAATATCCGAATCTGGCCTTTTCCCAATATGCCGACGTTGTCATCTCATTAGAGAACGAGGCCCTGACCTTGTCCTGGAAGACAGACATAGGGGCGACCGGAAATTGCGCGTTACCACGCTCAAAGGCCGAAGAACCATCAGAGCTTAATGCGACCAAGACAGATTGGGGCGATTTCAAAGAGTACGTTTCCGGTTTGAGCGGCAAGCGATTTCTTTTCCGGGGGCAAAAAGATGCCCGTCGGCTACGGACCTCGTTTCACCGGACCGGACGGGCTGATCTTGTGCGGTTCCGGAACGAGGACGTCACCGTTCTTCGCAATCACCTCAGCGCGAGGACAAAGCATGTCTTCAATTTCGGAGTTCCGGATGAGTTCGGCGCTTTCTTGAACCTCATACAGCATCATGGCTACCCCACTCCTCTGCTGGACTGGACGTACTCCCCCTATGTGGCTGCCTTCTTCGCATACCGCAAAATCTCGAATGATATGGCGGCCAAGGCGGATCCGGACGCAAGAGTCAGAGTCTTTGTATTCGATCAGCAAGAGTGGAAAACAGATTGGCAACAAATTCTACTCTTGTTGTTTCCGGGCCCTCACCTCTCAATCGGAGAGTTCATGTCTATCGAGAATGAGCGAATGATTCCGCAACAGGCAGCAACGACGGTTACGAGCCTCGACGATATCGAGTCATACATAAGGGAGAAGGAGGGGATCAAGAACAAGAAGTATCTCTCCGCTATCGATCTGCCGGTTCGTGAGCGGCGAGAAGTCGTTCGTGAACTGAGGTATATGGGAATCACGGCGGGATCGCTATTTCCGGGGCTTGACGGTGCCTGCGAAGAACTTAAGGAGCGCAATTTCGAGATGTAGCGTCGACCGCTGGGCCCCTGCACGCGGCATCACGGCTGAGGAGCACAATAGACACGATCGGAACCCTACTGAATCAGCGTGCCTCCGTTACCACCGTTCGGCTCGGCTTCGGGGGCTAGGACTACCGCCGCGGCCACCCGGTCGCCCGGTTCCATGTTCAGGAGTCTCACGCCTTGGGCGTTTCTGCCGGATTCGCGGATGGTGGTTGAGTCCATGCGGATGATTTTGCCGTAGTGGCTGATCAGCATGACTTCGCTGGTTTCGTCGACCTGGGCGATGGCGACGACTTTGCCGACGCGCTCCGTCGTCTTTAGATTGATGACGCCTTTGCCGCCGCGATTGGTGAGGCGATATTCGTCGGCGGCGGTGCGTTTGCCGAATCCGTTTTCGGTGACGGAGAGGATCAGGCTGCCTTTGACGGCGATGTCGATGGGCTCGGGATCGTTTTCGGATTTGCTCGGCGCTGACGCGCCGGCAGACGAAGCCTGCCCTGAGCCTGCCGAAGGGGCGTCCGCCGCTCCACGAACTGCTTCCGTGCCGGGCTTGGGAGTGGTGGCCATGCCGACTACGTAATCTTTTTCTTCGAGGTCGATGCCCCAGACGCCGTAGGCGGCGCGGCCCATGGGGCGGACGTGGCTCTCGTCGAAGCGGACGGCCATGCCTTCGTGGCTGGCGATGAAGATGATCTGATTGCCGTTGGTGATGCGGGCGGCGACCAGTTCGTCGTTTTCTTCGATGGCGATGGCGTTGATGCCGTTGGAGCGCACGTGCATGAACTCGCGCAGTTCGGACTTCTTGACCAGACCGCCGCGAGTGGCGAAGAAGACGTACTTGTTTTCTTCTTCGAGATTGCGCACGGCGAGCATGGTCTTGACGGTTTCGCCGGGTTGCAGTCCGATCAGGTTGCCAACGTGTTTGCCTTTTCCGGCGGCGCTGACGTCAGGAATTTCGTAGACCTTGAGCCAGTAGACGCGGCCCTTATTGGTGAAGATGAGAATGTAGGCGTGCGTGCTGGCGATGAAGAGATGCTCGACGAAATCTTCGTCGCGGGTCTTCATGCCGGTGCGGCCCGTGCCTCCGCGGCGTTGCATGCGGTAGGTGGAAATGGGCGTGCGTTTCATGTAGCCGGAGTGGCTGACGGTGACGGCAACCTGCTCGTCGGCGATGAGATCCTCGAGAACGATTTCCGCGGCTTCGTCTTCGAGCCGGGTGCGGCGGGCATCTCCGTATAACTTCTTCACTTCTTCGAGTTCTTTGATGATGACTTTGCGCAGCTTCGTTTCGGAGCCGAGGATGGACTCGAATTCAGCGATGCTGTCGCGCACTTCTTTCAGCTCGTTGGCGATTTCATCGATGGAGAGCTTGGTCAGGCGATGCAGTTGCAGCTCTAAGATGGCGTCGGCCTGGCGCGTGGTGAAGGGCTTTTCGGGATCGAGTTTCGGCGCGCGGCCGGTGGTGTTGATGTCGATTTTCTTGCCGCCGAAGTACAGGACTAAATTCTCGCGGGCGTCGGCGCGGTTGGCGCTGCCGCGGATGATGGTGATGACGTTGTCGAGATGATCGAGGGCGTTGAGATAGCCTTCGAGGATGTGCTCGCGGTCTTTCGCCTTCTGCAGCAGGTAGGCCGTGCGGCGGCGGACCACGTCGACGCGGTGCTCGATGAAATATTTGATGGTCTGGATCAGCCCCATTTCGCGGGGCTGTCCGTTCACCACCGCCAGCAGGATCATGGAAAAACTTTCCTGCATCTGCGTGTGCTTGAAGAGCTGGTTCAAAACAATCTGCGGTTCACTTCCACGCTTCAGTTCGATCACGATGCGCATGCCGTCGCGATCGCTTTCGTCGCGAATGTCGGAAATATCTTCGATGTCTTTGTCGTTGACCAGCTGCGCGATGCGCTCGACCAGCTTGGCTTTATTTACCTGGTAGGGAATTTCGGTGACGATGATGGCCTGGCGATCTTTGTTGATGTTTTCGATGAGCGCTTTGGCGCGCATCATAAAGCGTCCGCGTCCGGTGCGGTAGGCCTCGAAGACTCCGGCGCGGCCGTGGATGATGCCGGCGGTCGGGAAATCGGGGCCCTGGACGAATTTCAGAATCTCGGCGAGCTGCGCGTTGGGATTGTTCACCAGCGTGATGGTGGCATCGACGATCTCGGTGAGATTGTGCGGCGGAATTTTTGTGGCCATGCCAACGGCGATTCCGTCGGAGCCATTGACCAGAAGATTGGGAATACGCGCGGGAAGAACGTCAGGCTCGATCTCGCTGCCGTCGTAGTTATCGTGGAAATCGACAGTCTCTTTGTCGAGATCCTCGAGCAGAGCGGTGGAAACGGGAGCCAGCTTGGCTTCAGTGTAACGATCTGCGGCAGGCGGATCTCCATCAACAGATCCAAAATTCCCCTGACCAAAAATCAAGGGATAGCGCAAACTCCAGGTCTGCGCCAGGCGAACCAACGCATCGTAAACCGCGAGGTTGCCATGAGGATGGTACTTGCCCATGACCTCGCCGACGATACGCGCGCACTTGCGCGTTGCCTTGTTGGGCTGCAGCCCCATCTGCGCCATCGTAAAAAGTATGCGGCGGTGGACGGGCTTTAGGCCGTCGCGGACATCGGGCAGGGCGCGGCCGATGATCACCGACATGGAGTAGTCGAGATACGACCGCTTCATCTCCTCTTCAATGTTGACGGGTTGAATGTTCGCCGCGCCGGGGCTGTCGCCGCCGGGAGGAGGAGTGAGAGGAAGTTCGGGGTTTTGATCGTCAGCCATGGGTCAGCTCTTAGCTTCTAGCTGCTAGCTTCTAGCTAACAGCGTTCGATTCGGCAGTGCTTTGCGGGGTGCCGCAAAATCTTGTAACTGCTTGTGTTTACAGGGCGTTATGTGCCTTGGGAGCTGGTTTTATTATAGCACGGTTGCCGTCATCGAAGAGTGACGAGAAAAGACCCACTTCTCGCAAAGGAGGCGAGAAATGGGGCGCTGAAACATTGGTCTTCCACCGGGGCGGAGAACCCTGCGGGCTATAATTCTGCTGGCGGGACTGCTGGGTGGTTTAACGAGATGAAATCCGCACTTCGATTCGCGATGCTGGCGCTGGTGCTGGTGATTGTGGCGATGGTGTCGGGGCTGACGGCGATGCGGTTCGCCATTCACGGGCAGGAAGTGGCGGTGCCTGTGCTGGTGGGGCTTAGTCCGGCGGAAGCGGAGCGGGCGACGGCGGGATTGGGGCTGCAGATTTCGATCGAGCGGCAATATTACAGTCCGCAGATTCCTGAGGGACGAATCATGTCGCAACTGCCGTTGCCGGGAACCAAGGTGCGGCGCGGATGGCAGGTGCGGGTGGCGCAGAGTCTGGGCAAGACGCGGGTTAAGATTCCGGATGTGACCGGGCAGAGCGAGCACGCGGCGGAATTAAATATCCGGCGGCGCGGGCTGGAGGTGGCTTCGATGGCCGAGGTCGAGGCGGCGGGGATTCCCGCGGATCAGGTGCTGGCGCAGAGTCCGACGGCGAACGAGACCCAGGTAGCGGCGCCGAAGATCAGTTTTCTAGTAACTGCGGCTGCGGGGCCGCAAGCATTTGTGATGCCCAGCTTTGTGGGACAGCCGCTGGGCAGCGCGAGCCGGAGCTTGCAAGACTCGGGATTCCGGTTGGGAAATGTGAGTGTGGCGGTGCCGATGAGTTCCGCCGCGAGTGACTCGTCGGATCTGGCGAATCCAGCCGCGCCGTCAGTGTTGCCGGTGCAGCCTTCGCCGGCTAGCATGATTGTCTCGCAGGTGCCGGTGGCGGGGCAGAAGGTGAATGCGGGGGGCGTGGTTAATTTTGAAGTGCGGTAAGCGGCAGCCACGGATTTACGCGGATCTTCACTGATAAACCCAAAAACATTTCTTAAACTCTTTCCAGGATTGCGGCGAAGAAGCCGTCACAGGGGTGTAGGCCTGGGATGGTGCGGAGGTAGGGGCCGCGGGTGAGTGAGGCCGGGTCGGGCCAGGTGAGGTCGCCGGATTCTTTCAGGCGAAGGAGTTCGGTGCGGCAGTCGAGCATCCGGAAGGAATTATTTTCCGCCAGAGCTTGCTCGACGACGGTCTCATTTTCTTCTTTTTCCAGCGAACACGTTGAGTAGATGAGGCGACCTCCGGGTGCGACTTGTGCCAGGGCGGAGCGGAGGATTGCGAGCTGGCGCCGGGGCAGCTCTGCGAGATCATCTGCGGTGAGGCGCCATTTGATTTCGGGATTGCGGGCGAGGGTGCCGGTGCCGGAGCAGGGGACGTCGGCGAGGACGCGGTCGAACTTTTGAGTGATGGGGAGATGCTGCGCGTCGGCGGTCAAGACGTGGATTTGCGCGGCGAGGCGCGTAGAATTTTGGCGTAGCAATTTTTGCAGCAGGCGAGCGCGGTGGGGATGGAGTTCTAGGGCGGTGATTTTAGCCGTGGGGTTACGGTCTGCGATGGCCAGCATCTTGCCGCCAGGAGCGGCGCAGCAGTCGAGGATGTTCGATCCTTCTTTAGGAAGGGACAAGCCGACGAGGGCGGCGACGAGTTGCGAGGCTTCGTCCTGAATGACGATTTGACCGATGCAGTAGGGCGGGCTTTTCGTGATATCTCCGGATTCGACACGTCGAGCGGAAGCGAGAAGGCCGCCGGGGGCGAGCGTGATTCCGGCTTGTGCGAGTTCGGCTTCGGCGGTTGCGGTACGGAGGCGGATTGCGGTGGTGGGAATGGACTGATTGTGTTGGCAGATCTGGTGAGCGCCGGAGAGGCCGTATTCGCGGGACCAGCGTTCGACCAGCCATCGCGGATGCGCGAGTGCGCGGGCGAGGGTTTCGGGCGACGTGCTATCGGCGTCACCTTGTTTTTGCGGCGCAGCGGAGAGCTTGCGCAAGACTGCGTTTACGAAGGGCGCGGCAGATCGTTTGCGGGCGCGCTTCACCAATTCGACGCTTTCGTGGAGGGCGGCGCGCTGCGGGATACGATCGAGCCAGAGGAATTGATAGACGGCGAGGCGAAGGGCGATGAGGATCTCGAGGTCGAGTTTGGAGAGAGGTTGCGAGGACGCAGTGGCGATGTCGGCGTCGAGGCGCGAACGCCAGCGGAGGACTCCCATGACGAGTTCGGTGGCTAGGGCGTGATCGGGAGTGGAGAGATTGGCATGGGTGGGGGAGTGGAGCAGGTCAGAGGCGTAGGAGGAATCGCGTTCGACTCTTAGGAGGATATCGAAGGCGGCGGCACGGGCGGGGGAGACGGGCATTTACTTATCGATTGTAGGCTTTCGGCGGGAAAACCTTAACCACAGGGGCCACCGAACGAAACGCAATGTGTGTAAGTCACCCTGAGCAGAAGCGGCGGACCACAGGGGCTTCAAGCCCAGGTCAATTGTTGGCTGCATCCGGCACGGCTGAAGCCGTGCCCTTCCACGAATCTTTCTACGAAGCCTGATTCTTCGACGATCCTCGCGAAGATAATCCCCGGCGAAATCTGGGCGCGATGGCGCAGTTCACCTGCACCACAACGATGGTGGCGATGCTGTAATTAGGTGTTCACAAAGCAGAGCGCGGCGCCAGGCGAGGCGTTCCACGCTTTGTCCGGCAACACGGTTGTAGAGGGAGTGCATCGAAAGGACTTTAGCGGGTCGCGCTGAAGCGGGCGAGATTCCAGGCGCCGATTCCAGCGGGATGTATGCAGGAGTGATGCAAGCACGGCCACAACGCATGCGCACGGGGTGAGGGGCTTGAGGACAGAACACTGCGGGAGGGGCGGATTCTGCTCAGCCGTCCTGTTATGCATTTTCCTGGCGATCGTTTTTCTGGCGATCGAGTGCGGAAGCGCGATGGCGCAGAGTGAACCGAGTTCGCAATCTGATCCACAACCCAATTCGCCGAATTCGCAACCGAATTCGCAACCCAGTCCGCAACCCGCTCAGCCGCAGGATCAATCCTCGCCCGGCCAATCGCCCCAGGAGGAGAAGCCTCAGCAGCAAAAGGACGAGAAGCCTCAGCAGCAAAAGAAAGATGAGGATAAGAAAGATGAAGGCGAGAATCCTGCCCAGGCCGCTGCGGAAAAAACCAAAGACGTCACCGTGCAGGCGGCCGAAGCCACCAAGAAACTTGGCACCGAGGCCCTGCTCAAGGCTCGCGACTGGGAGAGTGGCTGGCTGACCGGCGTATACGTGGAAAAAGGCCGGGCGCTGGTGCCGATGACGGTGCAGCAGCGGCAGGAAATTTATCTGCAGCAGACGCTCGCCAGCCCGGGAGCGTATTTGAAACGCATGTTCGCGGCGGGAATAGACCAGGCGCGCGGCGCGCCCGCGCAGTGGGACGACGGTTGGGGCGGATACGCGGAGAGGTTCGCGTCGCGCGAAGGACAGTTCATTGCCGCCAACAGCCTGGCTGCGCTGGGAAATTCAGCGCTGCGCTACGAACCGCGCTACGATCAGTGTCGTTGCCAGGGGTTCTGGAGCAGGACGCGGCATGCCATTGTGCGCAACTTTCTTACCTACGATGAAAGCGAGCACGACCTGCGTCCGCAGTGGGCTTTATATGGCGGATCGTTTGGCGGGGGAATGATTTCGACCGCGTGGAAACCGCATCCGCGCAACGCTTTTGCTGAGGGTGGACGCGCCATGCTGGGGCAGGCGGGGTACGGCTCGCTGCTGAATTTCTTTATCGAATTTTCGACGGACGTCAACCGCAAAATCGGCGCGAGAAGAAAGTAAGACTTCCGCTACTTGCTCTTTTTACTGCGCGGGGACTTGTTCGCGCAATGCTGGTTACGCCGGCGACGCCTTGCGAACAAACTGTGAGACCACCGTTCCCAGAGTGAGAAGAGACATCAGTGAGATGATGCCCAGCGAAATGACGCAGTAGATACACCACACTCCGAGAACGTTGGCTTCGATGTTGGCCAGATAAATCGAAAAAGCCAGACCGGCGAAAGTGGGAACGAGCAACAGGCGGTAGGATCGCAGGAACGCGAGCACGGCCATGAGAAGGTATCCGGCGATGCCGATGGCGGCGACCGGAACTCCGAAGCGCACGGCGTACGGACTGTGATTGACGACACCGCAGTCCCAGCGATCATTAATACTGCACGGCGAATCGCCGTAGGTACGATAGTGTTCGCGCAGTGCGAGAGAAGAAGCGGTCACACCCAGGACGGCCAGAATCAGAAGCAAGAATCTCATATGTTCCTCGTTAGCGTTGGACGGACGCGAACAGCTTTTGTCTCGTGAGTGCGGTGAGATCGAACCTCAGGCGCTAAAGCGCGAATATTCTTGTGAAGTCTTACGGCCCGACTAAAAGTCGGGCCCTTCCCGCTCGTTTCGAGATCGAGTCCTCTAGCGCCGCCTGGTTTAGTTCTTGGGAGCGATCGCGGCTACGTCCTTCATTAAATCAGAAACCTGCCAATCGCTGCCGTGATACCACTTCACGATCTTGCCGTCGGGACCGATGACGGCAGTGCTGAGGTTGTGCGTGATGAGTCCGCCTTCTGGTTTGATGCTGAGTGCGAAGAAGCCGGCGATCTGGGGCAAGTTCGCGACGCTGGGCGCGGCAAACTCCCAGCGCTTGAACAGCGCCGGCGCCTGCGTGTGCGCGACTGAGAAGCCGTAGTCGCGCAGGACTTTCGGCGTGTCATGCTCGGGATCGAAGCTGATGCTCAGGAGCCGAGTTCCCGCCAGTGCCGGATTCGTGTCCAGCTGTTTGTAGATTTCGGCGAAGTTGCTGCTGACGCGCGGGCAGAAATCGGGGAACGGGCAGCGCGTGTAGATGAATGTGACGAGCAGAGCGTTTCCGCGATATTGCTTCAAGGAAACGTGTTTGCCGTTTTGATTGGTGAAGGAAAAATCGGGAACCTCTTCGCCGGGCGCTGGCATGTGCAACGCGCTTCCGGCCGCCGCCGGGGCGGGATCGGCATGAGCAATCACTCTGACGTTCTCAAGCCAGTAGTCGGGCGGCACCTCGGGATCCCGATCGCGTTGCACTACAACGTCGGCGGAGACGGAATCGCCGGGGGTGAGTTGCTTCAGCGCGGCGGACGGCTTCACTTTGTAGGACATGGCCATGGCGTCCATGAAGCCGGGAATGGCGTCGCCGTCGATGAGTGCGGACTGGGCCTGGGTGTCGACAGAAATGACGCGGCCGGAGAAAGGATATCGTTTCGCGGCGGGCGGGTTTGCCCGACGGCAAGAAAAAAGAGACGCGCCCGCCAGGAGAGCAATACAGACGAGAGCGATCGGGGAAATGCGGCGGCTGTGTTGGTTCACGCTGTAACTACTTTAACTCGGAAGGAGCCCGTCGTGCCACGGCCCGCGGTATTGTTGGCGCTGCGGTTTTGTGAAATGCTCTGGGCGATGGGCGGGAAAAAGCTTTTAACCGCTGAGTTCGCGGAGAAAATCCGCAGAGGGCGCCGAGAAAAACCCTTGGCGTTATTTTCCCCGCGTTCTCAGCGGTTCTTCTCTGCGTTCTCGGCGGTTAAAGGCTTTCTCTTTGCGTTCACACTACACAACGGCGAGGCTCTCCATGGGATGCAATCCGGAAGTCCTGAAACATGTTCCACTTTTTGCGCTGCTCGATGAAGAAGAGACCGCGGTGCTGGCGGCGCAGGTGCGGTTGAAGACGTTTGCCGCGCGGCAGCGAATCTACAAAATCGGCGACGCCAGCGGACAGGCGTACGTGGTGGTGTCCGGACGGGTGCGGGTTGCCACCGTCGATCAGGACCACCAGGAAGTTGTGATCGACGAACCGTCGCACGGAGAATTTTTCGGGTTCGCGTCGATGCTGGAGCAGACGCCGCATCAGACCGAGGCGGTCGCGATCGACGAGGCGGTGTGCCTGGAAGTCGATCAGAAGGACATTGCCGTGCTGCTGCAGCGCAAGCCGCTGGCCGGAATGGATATGCTGCGCGTGTTGGGGCGGCAGTTTCACGCTTCGCAACAGCTGGTGCGGCTGCGCGCGAACCGCCATCCCAATGAGGTGATTGAAAAGGATGCGACGTTCGGCGAGCGCATTGCCGATATGGTCGCGGGATTTGGGGGATCGTGGACGTTTATTATTCTGTTTTGCATCGCCCTTGTGATGTACATGACGGTCGATGCGAGGCTGGGCAGTACGGCCTGGGATCCTTATCCCTATATTTTGTTGAACCTGTTTCTGAATATGCTGGCAGCATTGCAGGCGCCCATCATCATGATGAGCCAGAACCGGCAGGACACGAAGGACCGCCTGCGCGGTGAACTCGATTACGACGTCAACCGGCGGGCCGAGGCGGAGATTCAGGGGCTGGCGCGCAAGCTGAATGTGCTGGGAGAAAAAATGGGCGACGTGGAGGATATGTTGCGGCAAAAGCTGGCGCGGGAGTAGCGGATGCCGTAGACGATGGCATCCGCTGTCCCACGATGAAAATCGTTTTGCGGCTAGTTATTTTGACGTTTATCTTACGTCGGGATTATTGTGGCGCCAGTTCCAATAAACCGTCTGTTGCCGGGTGTTCAGTTCGACGAAGGCGCGCCTTTCGTGATGCTCGGTTTGGTAGCGCTGGTAGTAGCGGTCTTCGTTGTCGTCCCAGGTGTGATAGTCCTTGTGGTGTTTGTCGTAGTAGCGCTTGTGATTATCCTGCCGGTCTTCATGGCGCTTGTCGTCCTGCGGGGTGGCCGCGGCCATCATCGCCATCGGCGCAGCCAGGGCAGCAGTCAGAAACAGTGAACTCAGAAATCGGGATCCTCGATGCATGAAATTCTCCTTATAATGCGAGACTCACATCCGGAGAGTCCCGCTCTCATCATTCTGCATTCTTGGCCTCCCGAAATCTGAGCAATACTGCTCTAGTAGTGAAATCGATAGCGAAGCTCCACATAGACCTCGCGCGGATTATTCCAGTGGAAGCCGCCGAAGGTCACGCTGTTGTCGAGTTCGACGCGGCGATTGGCCAGGTTTATCGCGTTCACTGAGGCCGAGAGGCGCTCCCCGAAATCTTTTCCTAACGTCAGATCGAATGTGGTGTGTTGCGGCAAATAATTTCCTGGGTAGGGCTGGCCCGGAAATGCATTGGTAAATCCGGAACCGTAGTAGACATTGGTGGAAGCAGAGGCGCGCCAGGGGAGTGAAACATCGCCGCCGAGGTTGAGCGTGTTGCGCTGGTCGTGGTCGAGCGGTCCCCACGGCAATTGGGAAAAATCCGTCAGGCCGCCGTTGATGAAACCTCCTGCCCAGGCGACCTGGTTGGAATAGGCGAGGTGAAGCTGGGCGCGCTGAGCGATGCGCGGGGAGCGGAGGGTAACTTCCCATCCGCGGACGATGGCATTTTGAATGGTCAGGGGGAAGAAGAGATTCGATTCGCCGATGTTGTTGTGATCGAAAAAGTTCGACGCGTTGGTGCGGAACATGTCGGCGTCGACGACCCAGCCGCGCCATGGGATGTTCACGCCAAATTGCTCTTCTTCGTCGCGCTCGCCGTGCAGTGCGATGAAATTCAGATTGCTGCTGTTGGCGAACTCAAGCAGCGGACCGGACGCGGTGACTAACGGTGGCGCCTGATAGTAGTGGCCGTAGGATGCCCGGAACGTCCACTTCAGGCGAGGCACGTTGAGCGCAATGCCGAAGCGCGGGCTGATGGAGGTCTCGCTGACGCCGCCGGAAAAATATGTTGGGCGTAACCCGGCGGAGAGCGTCAGCCATGAAACCGGTTTGAATTTGTCGTCAATGAAAAATGCGGTGAGGCTTCCAGAGGGATGCTCGGCGTCAGTGAACGGCGGGTTGCCACTGCCATCATTGAAAATCGCGCCCAGCAGTTCGTTGTTCTGCTGGTAGAAGCCGTATACGCCCGCCTGGAAGTCGTTCTTGGCCTCACTCACGCTGAAGCTCACCTGTCCGCCGGCGTAGGTCGACGCGCGATGCTGCGTGGTGGCGACGGGATCGGCGAGCGCGCTGTCGTAGTTCGCGCGATTGTAGTGATAGAAGGGAGAAACCGTCAGCAGCATCCGCGAGTTGAAGGTATGCACCCAGGAAAAATTTGCCAGCGCGTCGGACTCGTGGTCGGCGTCACGCTGGTTGAGGCTGGGATATTGTCCATCGACCGGATTGTTCTCGATGTCATTGGGGAACGGATCGTAGGGAACCTGGTAGTAGTCGCGGCGCAGCGAGGCCACAAGGCGAAGCTGGTTCGAAGGATCGACATTGAAGATGAGCGATCCGAATCCGCCGTATCCGTTGGCTGCGTCGTGAACGACTTCCGGGACGGGCGTTTGAATGCCGAGGTTGCTGCGGTTGCCGTTCACGCTGGCGTAGTAGGCGAAGCGTTCGGTGTGGCTGCCCAGGCTGAACTGGTCGTTGGTCTGGTAGAAATTTCCCGCGCTTAGAACCAGTTCGGCCTGTTGGTTGCGCTCGAATCCGGTGCGCGGAACTACGTTGAACACGCCATAGGTGCGATCGCCGAATTCGGCGCCGTAACCGCCGCGGCTCACTTCGAGATAATCAATGTCTTTAGGATCGAACTGCGGTCCGAGGTTGGAAGCGATGTTGGTGTTGGGCACGGGGACGCCGTCGACCAGCCAACTGGTTTGGTGTCCGCCGCGAACGTGAAGCTGATCGTGGGTGATGTAGGAGCCGGGCACGAAGTCGGTAATCATAGCCAGACTGTTGGAGCGATCCGCGCCGGGCGTGCTCGCGATCTCCAGACGATCGACCACCGTCGTGGGCGTCGAGGAATCAGTGGGCGCGGCTTCCGGTGCGCCGGAAACGTTGACCGTTTCCGTGGCGCCGGCGACGTTGAGCGCGAAGTGCAGCACGGGCTGGGTGCTCGAGAGCACGGCTACGTTCTGCTGCGCCTGTTTAAATCCAAGTCCAGCCACCGTGACGACATATTCTCCCAGCGGAATCGCGTTGAAAGTGAAACTGCCGTTGGCGTCGGAATTCGCCGTGGTCGACCAGTCAGAAGTTTTTGCCTTGAGCATGATCATGGCGTTCTGCACCGGCCGGTGCTGCGGATCATGAATCACTCCACGTACCGAACCGACTACCGCGGCGAAAGCTCCGAGGGCCAGAAACGGGGTGAGGCAGGCAGCGCACAATGCGATGCGAATATGGCGCATAAAGTCTCCGATGAATTTTGGAACTCAAGATTTATGAGGGGACAGCCCCCCGGCTTCCACGGCGCAGCTCGACTGGCGGCGCTCAATGGTTAGCCGAGAATGGTGAGCCGAAGCGGTCTTACCCCTGATCAAGTTGCGAGACAGTTCAGGCGATGGAGATTCGCGGAGGAGCGCGCGCAGATTGCGACGCGAAAAGGTTCGAGGTGGGATTTCTGGAATCCGGCGCCGCGACGCAGCTTTCTACGTTCGGCGCGAAGACTGGCGCCAACGACGACTGCGGATCTGCCGACTGCGATGTGGTCACGGCGCGGCAGCAATCGTGAGCGCAGCATCCGGCGCCATGGATCGAGCGCTGATCCGATTCGTCGGCCGTCGCGCTGGCTGGCTGGTGACACTGGTGGGCGGACTTGCGCAGGCAGCAGGAATGCGGAGGTGGAGCTGTGACTGCCAGGGCTAGCGGCACAAAGGTGCCGATCAGCGCGTACAACAACAGCAATCTGGCGGTGAGGCGCTGCATGGTTTGTGGCGCGAATACAAACTCGAATACTTGGCCAGCATAGAACACAATCGTGACGCGGTGCAAGGCTGAGATGGAGTCTGCCGTGATTCCGATTTCTGGCAAAAGAAGCGAGAAACCGGGCACCCGGCCGCGCAGGAAGAATCAAACACCGGCGATACAGACTTGGATACATCCCCACTCAAGCCAAAGGACGGCTTGAATGTGCCACCCAGTCAGAATCAATTGCGGTGGAGTTCAGGCTTTGCCGTTGATCTTCGCCCACCACCAGCGGACGCCGACGAAAAGGAATCGCCAGTCGCTGAAAAATTCGGGTGGCTTGCCCTCGAACGCGTGGCCGACGAACTGGAGGATCCATCCCAGCACGAACAGTCCCGCCGCGTAAATCCACAAGCGATGGTAGAAGAATCCGCCGACTGCGACTGCCACTGAGACCAGAATGGTAGGAATGCCAAAGGTGTGGCACACACGATTGATGGGATGCTGGTGACTGCTGGAGTATTGCGCGATCCACTGCTCGCTGGTCCGGTTGCCTAGCATGCGTGGGGATGATACTACGACGCGAACCGGTTGGCCACGGATTCACGCGGATGAACACGGATCTGAGTGAGTACGCTGATATCTCGGTCGTCCGGTTGAGGCGTCTGCTTCCCGCGTGGTAGCATCCTAGGGTTTTGGCAGGGTCGCTGGGTTGGCCTGTTCCTGTCCGTGGCACTCTTAACGCTTCATGGGCCGTTTCCTTCCCACACCTGCCGAAGGGAGCCCAACTTGAAAGTCTATTCGGGAGCAAACATCAGGAATGTGGCGATGGTGGGGCACGGGCATGCGGGGAAAACCACGCTTGTCTCCGCGATGCTTTACACGGCCGGCGCCACGCAGCGCCTGGGGCGCGTAGACGACGGCTCGGCCACCACGGACCACGACGAGGAAGAAATCGCGCGCAAGATGTCGATCGCGACCGGTGCCGCGGTGGTCGAGTGGGGGACAGCTTCGGGCACATCCTCGGGCACAACCAAGATCAACATTCTCGACACTCCCGGATTCAGCATGTTCGTGCACGAGGCCAAGATGGTGCTGCCCGTGGTCGACGCCGCCATCGTGGTGGTCGATGGCGTGGCGGGCGTGGAAGTCGTGACGCAGCGGGTATGGAATTATTGCGAAGAATATAAAACGCCGCGGCTGATCGTGGTCAACCGCATGGATCGTGATCGGGCCAACGCCGAGCGCGTGCTGGAGTCGCTGACCAACGCCTTCGGCCGGGACGTGATTCCGATCGAGCTCCCCATCGGCAGCGAAAAAAATTTGAGCGGCGTGGTCGACCTGGTGCGCATGAAGGCCTACACCTACGAACTGGGGGGGAACGGCAAGGGAAAAGAGACCGAGATCCCCGCCAACATGCGGGCGCAAGTGCAGGAAGCCCACGAAATGCTGGTCGAACTGGTGGCCGAGGGCGACGACAAATTAATGGAGAAGTTTTTCGAGGCGGGAACGCTCGGTGAAGAAGATCTGATCCCGGCGCTGCACAACGCGATCCGCGAAGACAAGATTTTTCCGGTGATTTTCAGTTCCGGGCTGGGCAACGTCGGTGCCGACCGGGTCATGGATTTCATCATCGACTACACTCCCGCGCCATCCGAGCACGAGTGGGTGCAGGGCGAGGCGGGCGGGAATGGCGACGCGCCCAAGCGGCATGAGTCGGACGCAGAGCCGGTTTCGCTGTATGTATTCAAGACGGTATCGGACGCGTTTGCGGGACGTATTTCTTACTTCAAAGTTTTTTCCGGCGTGCTCAAGAACGACGTCACCATCCTGAACTACAGCCGCGGGGGTGTAGAGAAGTTCGCGCACATCTCCACCATGCAGGGCAAGACGGCGGTCCCAGTGCCGGAACTGCACGCGGGAGACATCGGCGCGGTTGCGAAATTAAAAGACACGCTCACTGGCGACACCCTCGGCGACAAATCCGCACCGATTCAATATCCGCGGGTCAAGCTGCCCGAGCCGGCGATCACATTCGCCATCGAACCCAAGAGTCGCGCCGATGAAGACAAGTTGGGGCCCGGGCTGCACAAGCAGATGGAAGAGGACGCCATGCTGCGATTTTTCCGCGATCCGCAGACGCAGGAATTTCTGATCGCGGGCACCGGGCAGCAGCACATTGAAGTTGTGGTGGCGAAGCTGAAGAAGCGCTATCACACGGAAGTGATTCTGAAAGCGCCGAAGGTGCCGTATCGCGAGACCATCCGCGGCCGGGCCGACGTGCAGGGGCGCCATAAAAAGCAGACCGGCGGGCACGGCCAATACGGCGATTGCAAGATCAAGATGGAACCGCTGGCGCGCGGCGGGCAGTTCGAGTTTGTGAACGATATTTTTGGCGGCGCGATTCCCAAGAACTATATCCCCGCCATCGAAAAGGGAATTAAAGACGCGGCCGCGCGCGGATATCTCGCCGGCTTCCCTGTCGTGGATTTCAAAGTGATTCTCTACGACGGTTCCTATCACGACGTGGATTCCAACGACATGTCATTCCAGATGGCGGGCCGCATCGCCTTCCGCAAGGCGATCGAACTGGCCAAGCCCACGATTCTGGAACCTGTTATGGCGGTCGAAATCACGGTGCCTGACGATTTCGCCGGATCGATCATGGGCGACCTCAACAGCCGCCGCGGCCGCATCCAGGGCATGGACAACAAGGGCGGCAACACGGTCGTGAAAGCCGAAGTCCCCATGTCAGAGATGCTCACCTACGGCGTCGAACTGACGTCGATGACCCAAGGGCGCGGCAGCTTCAACATGGAAATGCATCACTACGACGTCGTGCCCGGACAACTGCAGGAAAAAATTATCGAGAAGGCGAAGGCCGAGCGCGGGGATGTGAAGGAAGAGGAAGAGTAGCCGCTGCTTGAGAGAACGCCTGGTTGCTGCCGGGATCGGGTTAGAGTGTGTAGGGGTCCTTCGACTGCGCATGAACGCCTTTCAGGCGCTCATGCTTCGCTCAGGATGACATAGAAAGTGTGTGAGGTTAATTATGAAAGTGATTCTGATTGCTGTCTGCTCTGTCATTGCCGTTCTTTTCGCGATGTCGCCATTCTCCGCCGCCCAAACGCAGACCTTCACGACTTCGGCGGGTCCGGTCAAGATTACTCCGCTCTACCACGCCAGTACCCTGATCGAGGCCGGAGGAAAAACCATCTATCTCGATCCCGCCAAGCCCGCGAAGTTCGCGGGACTGCCCAAAGCGGACCTGATCCTGATTACCGACATTCACGGCGACCACATGGATCCGGATTCGATCAAAGACGCCAGCAAGGCGGACACGGAAATTTTCGCAGCGCCGGCAGTCGTGCAAACCGTCACTACCGCCAAGCCCATCGCCAATGGAGAAACGAAAACCTGGCAAGGCTGGACTATCGAAGCCGTCCCTGCCTACAACCTGAAGCGCGGGCCCGCTGCGGGAAAACTTTTTCATGATAAGGGACGCGGCAACGGCTACATCCTTACCTACGGTGGCAAGCGCTTCTATTTCTCCGGCGACACTGAAGGCGTGCCGGAGATGCGCGCGCTCAAGAATATCGACGTGGCGTTTGTGTGCATGAACCTGCCTTACACCATGCCGCCCGAAGAAGCCGCCGACGCGGTGAAGGCGTTTCATCCGAAGATTGTGATTCCGTATCACTACCGCGGCTCCGACCTCACGGTATTTCAGAAGGGATTGGAAGGGACTGGAATCGAGGTGCGGTTGCTGGAGTGGTATCCGAAGTAGAAATGCAGTCGAGCTGCGCTCGACCCTTCGGGTTCACTCAGGGCAGGCTAGCCGAGGGCGGCTGTCCCCACATAAACATCGAAGCTGCTACGCTTTGAAAATCTCCTCCACAGGCTTGCGGAACAGCTTTCCAATCTTGAAGGCCAGCGGCAGGCTGGGATCGTACTTCTCCGTCTCAATCGCGTTGACCGTTTGGCGCGAGACGCCGAGTTTTTCGGCGAGGTCGGCCTGCGTCCAGTCGAGTTGCGCCCGCAGATCGCGCACGCTGTTTTTCACTCGTACCTCCGTTTGGCGATGGCCAGTCCCAGACTCCACAGTACGATCAGCAGCGGCGCTACCCAGGCTACGTCGAAACGAGGCAGTCCGGCGTTCTGCTGAAACGCCCACGTGAGCGTGATCAGGCACGTGGCCAGGAAGCTGAACGCTACGGCCTCGAACTGGATGCGGCGCTGCAGTTCGTCCAGCCCGCGAAAGAATCGCACGAACGCCCACATCGCGAACCCCGACGGGATGATCGGCAGAAAGGCGATGCAATATCCCAGCGGGGTGTGCTCGTGCCCACGCAGCATCCAGATCGAGAGCGGGACCATCACCGAGTATCCGGCCATGGAGCCGAGGAATTCTTTTAGATAGCGCTTGCCGTTCGCGTCCATTGAGACCTCCAAGTCAAGCATGCTTGACACCTAGAATGTAAAGCACGCTTTACACGCTGTCAAGTCCTTTCTCGCTCGAATCCTCGTCACGGGAACGGGCTCCTGGATTCTTGACCGACCATGTATAGTGCTCGTGTCGTTGTGTCGCTCCTAAGAGCTCTTCCCCGACAATTCTCGCCGAGGGGGTTTCGATGGCCACTTCCGCGCCCGATCCGCCGTCCTCTACCTCAGGGCTGACGTTCGGGGGATACGCGCTCGAGGAGCATGGGCTGGAGGGCGTATCGTTTTGGCCCCGGGCCGTGGCGCGAGTTATCGACTTTGTGATCCATTACGGCGTCGGCTATTTTGCGGGAATGTTGTTCCGCATCATGCTCCAGATCGCGGCGGGCGGGCACGTCCCTCTGCGGATCTGGCTGAAGATCTCACACCTGAACTTGCCTCTGTTTGTTGCCGCGCTACTTGGCGCCACTGCCTATCAGGTCATTTGCGAGACGGTGCACGGGAGCAGTCTGGGCAAGCTGATGTTCTCGATGGTGGTGGTGAACGAGGACGGCTCCCCGTGCCGCCTGCGGGCGGCCATTATCCGCGAAATCGGTTACTTTCCCGATTCGATTTTCTTCGGCATTATCGCTTACGCAGCGATGCAGAAGAGCCGCCAGCAGCAGCGCTACGGCGATCAGTGGGCGGATACCGTCGTCTGTAAACGATCAGACATCGCGCAGCAGAATCTGCGCGGAGCGGGGAGATTCGTGCTAGCGCTGATGATCGCTGTGATGGCGGACGCTGCATTCCTGATGCTCGGGCTGCTGATCCAAATCAATAGCTAGGAGACCGCTGCGGCTCTGGCGCGCGCAGTGATTGCGGCGCGCCGCGTTTCCTTTTACTATCGCCTTATCGTGCCGCCCTCAGAAAAACCCGAACTCAGAGAGCGCCTGGTCTCGGCGGCGCCGGTGGAGGACGATTCATCGTTTGAGCTGAAGCTGCGGCCGCAGCGCCTGGCGGAGTTCATCGGCCAGAAAAAGGTAAAAGAGAATCTGGCGGTCGCGATCGAAGCCGCACGCTCGCGCGGCGAGGCCATGGACCACGTTCTGCTCTACGGCCCTCCCGGACTCGGCAAGACCACCCTCGCCAACATCATCGCCAACGAACTCGGCGTACATTTTCAGCCGACAGCCGCACCATTGCTGCAGATCAAAGGCGATCTGACCGCAATCGTCACCAACCTGCAGGATAAGCAAGTTCTGTTCATCGATGAGATCCACCGGCTGCAGCCCGTTCTCGAAGAGCTGCTTTATTCCGCTCTGGAAGACTACAAACTCGACATCATCATCGGGCAAGGCCCGTCGGCGCGGACGCATACCATGGAAGTGAAGCCCTTCACTTTCGTCGGAGCCACCACGCGGGCCGGGCTGATTTCCGCACCGCTGCGCTCGCGCTTCGGCATTATGCTGCGGCTGGAGTTTTATACGCCCGCGGATTTGCAGGTGATTGTCGAGCGCTCGGCGGAGATTCTCGGAGTCGCGATTGACGATGCGGGCGCAAGTGAAATCGCCAGCCGTTCACGGGGCACGCCGAGAATTGCGAACCGCCTGTTGCGCCGCGTCCGCGACTACGCCCAGGTTCGCGGCGCCGGCAAGATCGACGAGCCCACCGCCAAGGCGGCGCTCGAAATGCTCGAGGTCGATCAATATGGATTCGATGAAGTGGACCGCCGGCTGCTGCTCACCATAATCGAGAAATATCAAGGCGGGCCAGTAGGCGTGAACACGCTGGCCGCCGTCCTGGCGGAAGAGCCGGACGCCATCGAAGAAATCTACGAGCCGTTTCTAATGCAGATCGGATTTCTGAACCGGACTCCGCGCGGCCGCGTCGCCACGCAGCTGGCGTATGAATATTTCAAGATCACGCCGACTCGGAAGCAAGCATCCCTGTTCTAGGCTTTGCCCAAATCCACTCGAAATTCGGCCTTCAGCCCCTTGATTTACCAGCGGTAACCTGTTCGGCAAACCTCACAAACATTTATTTGCTGTTTTATTTGCACGCCCGTGGTGTATCTTGCTCAGTTCCCCCGTAGGGGGCGGGGGAGGAGCGGGGATCCTTGCGTCTGGTTCGAGTTCTGCGTCGACAGGCCTATGTTCGAGCGAAGCTGGCGGTCATCGCGACCCTGGTCCTGTCTGCAACAAAATTGCCCGCTGTCTCTTCCTGGCCGCAGTCCACACCGGCTGGCGGGACAACCCAATCCGTCTCCAGCCCGCAAGATCCTGGGCCGCCTTCGCCGACAAACTCTGCAATCCCTGGGCAAGAGTCGAAGCCTCCGGGGCAGGTTCCTGCGCCATCGCCGCAAGTGCCGGAACCGCCGACTAAGAATCCGGGGGTGCAGCCCCCGCCGAAACCCGCGCTGGCGCCGCCCGCCCTGACGATCCCTCGCTTGCCGCGTCCTCCCGTGCTCGAGGATTTTCTCTCCATGCATCCGCAGGGCGAAATCGCCCTTCAAATGGCCAAGGTCAACGGCTTCACGCAGCGTGCCCCGCACGACGGAGAACGTGTTTCCGAGCCGACCGACGCCTACCTGGGCTACGACCAGAAAAATCTCTACGTAGTATTCGTCTGCTTCGACGATCCCCGAAAAGTTCGCGCCCGCATGTCAGTCCGCGAAGACATCTACGACGACGACCAGGTCGAGGTCATGCTCGACACTTTCCACGACCGCCGCCGCGCCTACGCTTTTCAAACCACGCCTCTCGGCGTGCAGTGGGACGCTATGTGGTCCGAGGCTTCGCGCGACGAGGTGAACGGAAATTTCGACACCTCGTTTGACACGGTGTGGAGCTCCCGAGGAAAAGTAACCGAGCAGGGCTTTGTCGTCTGGATGGCGATTCCTTTCAAGAGCCTGCGTTTTCCCTCCATCCAACAGCAGGTGTGGGGCATCATTCTGTATCGCGGCATTCACCGCAAGAACGAGGATTCTTTCTGGCCCAACATTTCGCGAAGAATCCAGGGCCGTCTCGGTCAGGCAGCGACCTTATACGGCCTGGAGGGAATCTCGCCGGGCCACAGCATCGAACTGATTCCCTACGGCTTGCTGCGCGGCTTTCGCGCACTCGATACGCGCGATCCCATCAACCCTTATTTTCAGCACGCGGACGTGCAGGGTCAACCGGGCATGGACGCGAAGTTCGTCATCCACGATCACTTCGTCGTCGACCTGACCGCCAACCCCGACTTCAGCCAGGTCGAGTCCGAGGACCCGCTGATCACCGTCAACCAGCGCTACGCCGTTTATTTTCCGGAGAAGCGTCCCTTCTTTCTGGAGAGCGAAGACTTTTTCCGCACCCCGATGGATCTGCTGTTCACGCGCAGCATCGCCGATCCCTCGGCCGGAATTCGCCTCACCGGAAAAGATGGCCCCTACTCGGTTGGCCTGCTGGCGACCGACGACCGCAGCCCCGGCCTCGCCGTCCCCGACTACAGCCCGTTCTCCGGCATGCGCTCCTACTTCACCATCGCGCGTGTGAACCGTGACATTTTCGGACAGTCCAGTGTCGGCGCGATCTACACCGATTGGGAATGCCCCACCACCGGGGAATTCAACCGCATCGGCGGCGTCGATACTCATCTGAAACTGGGATCGACCTGGACGCTTGAAGGCCAGGCGGTCGCCAGCTCCAGCAAAATGAATCTAAACTGCGAAGCCAACCTCGACCCCTTCAGCTCCGGCAATGTCGGCAACGGGAACTACTACGCCGGTCCGGCCGAGACGTTGAAGTTGCAGCGCGAGGGACTGCACTTCTCCTACGAAGGAACTTACAACGACATCACTCCGGGGTTCGTGACCGTTCCCGGATTCATCAATCGCGTCGACATTCGCGAAAGCAAGCAGGAGGTTCGCTACCGCTTTCGTCCCAAGAAAGGCTGGGTTTTGAGTTGGGGCCCGTCGCTCAACGTCCGCTACGATTTCGACCACACTGGCCTGCGCCTCGACACTGACTACTTTCCCTACTTCCTGGTTCAAGGCCGCGGCCAGACGTTCATTTACGTGACGCCCTATGAAGAAACGCGCGAGCGATTGCGGCCGCAGGATTTCTGTTTCCTGGGATTCTCTTTGTATTGTTCGGCCCCGAACGCCGGCAATCAGGACTATCACCAGCACACCAGCGGCGCTAGCGTCCAGACCGGATACCTCAAGAAACTCACGCTGCGCGCGAACTATTACTGGGGAGACGGCGTGAATTTCGTCGCACTTCCTGACGTGCCCCCGGCCGCTCCCACGCCCTACAGTCAGCCCTTCGTGGCCCGGCAGGACACGGCTTCCGCGTCGTTCATCTTTCGCCCAGTGGAGCCGTTGAAGATCGAGACCTCCTACCTCTTCGAACGCCTGCGTACCACCAACAGCGCCTATCTGTTCGAACAGTCGCAGACTCCCGGCGCCGGACGCGGAATTTTCAACGATCACATCCTGCGCAGCAAATGGAACTGGCAGTTCACGCCCCAACTTTCCGCGCGCGTGATCTTGCAATACAACGGGCTGCTGGCCGCGACTCCCGGCATTGGCTCCCCATACACCTACCTGCCAACCCAGAAGCAATTTAACGCCGACTTTCTGGTCACCTACCTGGTCCATCCCGGAACGGCGATTTATGTTGGCTACAACAGCGACCTGCAGAACCTGAACGTCGTCCCCGGGATGGGAGTGTTCAATACGCCGAAGGGATACGTCAACGACAGCCGGCAGTTTTTTGTGAAAGCCAGCTATCTGTTTAGGTTCTGAAGAAAAGCGGTCAGAGGAAGCTGTCAGCTTTCAGCTAGAACCCCGGCCGCCGAAGCCGCGCCTTTTCAAGGCACGGCCGCTGGTAGGGGCATGACGCGGCTGGGTTTAGCCTGATGGCTGACAGCCGAGAGCTGACGGTTCTTCCCGATTGCTGAATCCTCGCCATATCCGGTAGAATCTAAGGATTCGAATAGGAATAGGAACCTGATATGAAAGCAGCCATTCATCCTGCATACAACGAAGTGCGCGTGCATTGCGCGTGCGGCAACGCATTTGTGACCCGGTCGACCCATAAGGGAGATATCGGGGTTGAAATCTGCGCCGCCTGCCATCCCTTTTTCACCGGCAAGCAGAAGCTGATGGATACCGCCGGCCGCGTCGAGCGCTTCCGCCGCAAGTACGCCAAGAAAGAAACCCCCGCGACTCCGGCGAAGTAACTTTCGTCGCTGACTTGGCTGATAGATCCAGAAACTGAAGCCCTCGCTCCGGCGAGGGCTTCGTTTTGCGTCCGCAGGTAGAATAAGACAAGTGAAGAAATTTTGGGACAACTCGGCTGGATCGGTGCCGCCGGCAGACGCGGGCAAGAGTGCCCGCGCCACACGGGTCGTGCCCTCTTCTCTCAACATCGGCACCGTCGCTATCTCCCCCGCCACGGTCCTCGCGCCCATGGCCGGAGTGACCGACACCGTCTTCCGCCGCTTCATCCGCAATTTGGGCGGATGCGGGCTCATCATGACCGAGTTCACCTCCGCCGACGGCGTGCTACGCATGAAGGACCAGAAGGCCAAGCGCTACCTCCACTTCTACGAGGACGAGCACCCCATCTCGGCGCAGCTTTTCGGCAGCGATCCGCGCGTGATGGCCGAGGCCGCCCGCATGGTCGAAGGCCTGGGCTTCGATTTGGTCGATTTGAATCTGGGCTGTCCCGCGAAAAAAGTCGTGAAGTGCAACGGAGGCTCCGGCCTGCTGCGCGATCTTCCGGCCATCGGCAGGATTTTTGAAGCCGTGCGCGCCGCGGTGAAAATTCCCTTCACCGTAAAATTCCGCGCCGGGTGGAACGACGAAGAAATCGTCTGCGTCGAACTGGCCCGCATGGCGGAAGATTGTGGGCTGGCTGCGGTCGCGCTGCACGCCCGCACCCGCGAAATGGGCTACAGCGGAAATGCCCGCTGGGAGTGGATCGCCGCCATCAAAGACGCCGTAAAGATTCCGGTGATCGGGAACGGTGACATCCGCAGTCCCGAAGACGCCTGTGCCATGGTCACCCAAACCGGATGTGACGCTGTCATGATCGGTCGCACGGCGCCCTCGAATCCGTGGATTTTTCGGCAGATTAAGCAGTACTGCGCCGCTAAGAGAAACGCAGGAGAAAGCGCGAACCGGGAAGGGCACGACTTCAGTCGTGCCAAAAATGCGGATCCTTTGGAACCGGCTTTAGCCGCTGGGGGCCGCTTCCCGGCGCACAGGGATGCGCCCTCAGGGGCTAAAGCCCGAGACTTTCTGGCTCCCAACGGCACGGCTGAAGCCGTGCCCTTCCCGTTCGTGCCCCCGTCGAGAATCGGATCGGGAGGAAAGCTATATGAAGAGCCCACCGAGGCCGACCGCTACCAGATGATCCGCACCTACTTCCAGATGCTGATCGAAGAAGAGCTCCCCGACGCCGTCGGGAAGATGAAGCAGTTCGCCAGCTGGTTCACGCACGGCGTCCCCGGCGGCGCGGGACTGAGAAAAGAAATCTACGAGTCGAAGAGCGCGCCAGAAATCCTGGCGCGGGTAGAAACTTTCTTCGAAGCGCGGCTATGTGGCGCGGGCACCCCTGACCGCGAAGCTGCTGGTGCCGTGTCAGCAGAATGAGTTCGAAGAATGCTGATGGCCAAGGCTATCCCGCCCACTGAATCCGCTCCAATATCGCGCGCAAGCGTTTCCCCTTCTTCGGATTGACCCGCTCCACGAAAGCAACTCGTCCTTCGAGGTGCTGACGAAATCGTGGGCGTCCTTCTCGATTCTGGCTCTCGGGGCCGAAGCGAATCGAGTTGGTCAGCGTGGCCTTGAGGCGATCAAAGTCGCTTCGCACTACGTTCACCCGCTGGTTGGTTACCAGGCCGGCCAGATGTTGCTGTACTCCCTGACGCATGATCCGCGTCTTGCGGTGATGCACCGTGAAGCCTTCTTCCCGCAGAATCGCCGCGACATACAGGCTAAAGCGCTCGACACATTTCTCAAATTCCTCGCCACCGGAAAAAGCCAGGTCGTCGGCGTACCGCGTGTAGGCTGCGCTCACGGATTTTGCCAGCCCGGTCAGACGGCAATCGAGCCGATAGAGACAAAGGTTGGCGAGCGCCGGCGAAGTGGGCGCCCCTTGTGGCAGATGAGGCCGCGCATACAGCCGGCGCACTTCGCCTACGCGCACTGCGTCATGATCCGCGATCTCATTCCATACGTCGCGCGGAGCTGCGTTGGTGCAGATTCCGCCGAGCAGACCGGCCACCGGTTCGGGATAGCCCAGCGTGCGAAAAAAAGCCTGAATTCGCACCCCACCGAACGTAGGGAAGAAATCTTTCAGATCCATGCGCAGCACGACCCTGCGGCCAATGTGGGGGCCCACGAAAGTCTCAATCGATCGTCCCGTCACGAAGCCATGCACGGCCGGATGAGGAGGGATCTTCTCGAGAATCCACCGCAGAATCTGACGTTGCAGTTCCTTCAGGCGCGGCTTCGGCGCTTCAATCAGCCGAATGCTCCCAAATCGTTTTGTCAGAATCCGGTAATGATAGTGGCGTAACTGCTGCCCGGCCCTCTTGTAAGCCAGGCCCTTCAAGTCGGCGAACCACCGCAGTTCACCGATGTCCAGGCCGAGCCAGGCCGCGAGGTCTCCGGTGGACAAGATAGAAGGAATGTCCCAGGTCGCAGCGGCCGCGACCGGTTGCATCTGCGGCGGTTCCGTCAGCCAGTCCTGAATGGAGAATTCGTTGAAATACTTTGACCGCGCACGCCGAAATCCGCGATCGGTTCTCAGAAACTGAACCACATCGCGATGCCGCGGCCGTATCCCGCCGGAAAATCGGTTCAGATAGCGCCGCGACAGCGGTGTAAGCCAGCGCCACGATTTCCCCAGCATGTGGCGGCAACGAGCGGCGAGGAGTTCCGCGGTTGACTCGGCGATTGGTTCGCCGGCCAGCAGACAATCGGCCAGCGCTCCGAGCAAAACAGAGTCCTGCATGACGGACTAGGGTGGAATGCTCCAACGAGTCTAACCCTGCGTGAGCACGCCTGCGCCGGTCGCGCAGTGACGCTCACGCGACGAAAATCCCAGTTCCTCACGTTCCCCTGGGGTGACCCCAGAGAGGCTCAACCAGACCCGAAGGCCCGATCTAAGCCAAGCTTGGAGCATTCCACCGCGGAAGACAATATAGCAGCTTTCGTGATTCCCGATTCGTGGCTGCCGCTTCGAGCCTAGCCTCGAGTAGCTACGAGCCGAATACCGTGCGCACCGATTCGCCGGTTCAACTCTTCAATTCCGCGCGAAAGCTTTCAGCATTTCATCCTCTGATGGTGGGACGAGGACGTTGCGCTCCGCAAAATCCTGCGCTCGTGGATACGCCGTGGCACGAATGCGCTCGGCCGCTTGTCTGAGATCGTAGGACGTGTGCCGGAACTCAACACTGGGCCCCAGCAGGAGCCAATCGGCGCCAGCATCTCCAAAGGGCATTCCCACGCTGCCCGCATTCACCACTCGAGTCTTTCCAACCGTTCGATCAAACTGCATGTGGGTATGTCCGCAGACAACCACCGGTGCACCGGCTTCTCGAAAGACCGGCAAGAGGACCTCTTCCGGCGTCTGACGCGTGAATATCTCGGTGTTGTTTCGCGGCGTGGCGTGACAAAACAGCGTTCGACCTAGAAAACTCACCTCGACGCTACACGTCGCAGGCCAGCTCGTCAGCCAGCTCACGTGCTCCGGATGCAGCTGCTGTGCATTCCAGCGCACCGCCTCGCGAGCTTGTTCTGGAAGAGTGCCGCTCTCAACACCTGCCAACTGCGCGAGCACCGCCGCTTCTCCGTTTCCTTGGATAAATTGCGCCGCGGTCTCCAGGCCGCGCAAACGTTCGAGGGTTTCAACGGGCATCGGCCCCGGAAGCACGTCGCCCCCGACCAGAATCAGGTCTGCACCGCCGGCACGAATCTCATCAAGCACGGCTTCCAGTGCAGGCAGATTTCCATGGATGTCGTAAATCGCCGCTACCCGCATGACTCGCACTTCCCAGTAGATGGAATAACAGTCCAGAGATTTCTAGAACAGTCTTACCGCCTTCGCCTTGTGCACCGCCGGAATCGTCCGCAACTTCGCCAGCACTTCGTCGGACACGCGTCCGTCCACATGCACCACCGCAATCGCCTCGCGCGGCTGATCGGAATCTTTCTCGGCGCCGCGCCGCCCCAGCGAGAAATCCGCGATGTTAATCGATTCCTCTCCCAGAATCGTTCCCACACGACCGATCACGCCCGGCACGTCGCGATTCCGCAGATAAATCAGGCTGCGCTCCAGCGGAGCTTCCACATCGATGCCATCCACGTGCAGCAACCGCGGCGCGTCCCCATGCAGCACCGCGCCCTTCACCATGTGTTCGTCGGTTGAGGTCTTCAGGAAAATCGAAAGCACGCTGCCCGCGCCCCCAGTCGACGCCTTCGCCTTGTGCGATTCCAGCACGCGCAGCCCGCGCTCATCGGCAATGGTGGCCGCATTCACCAGGTTCGCCTTCTCCTCCAGCGCTTGATTCAGAATTCCCTTGATCGCCCCATTGCGAATGAGTTCCGTTTTCCACTCCGCGATGTGCCCGCCATAGCGAATCGAAATCTCCTCAATGCTTCCCTCCGACACCTGCGCCAGAAATCCCCCCATGCGCTCCGCCAGCACAATGTAGGGCTGCATAATCGCGTATTCTTCCGCCGACACCGAAGGCACATTCACCGCGTTCTGAATTACGCCGTGCTTCAAATATTCCTTCACCTGCTGTGCGATCTGCACACCGACGGCCTCCTGCGCCTCAAAGGTCGATCCGCCAACGTGCGGCGTGAGCAACACATTCTCCAGCGAAGTGAGCGGAGAATTCTTCAGCGGCTCCTCCACAAAGACATCGAGCGCCGCGGCCGCCACGCGCTTCTCTTTGAGCGCCTGCGCCAGGTCCGCCTCATTCACCAGCTCTCCGCGCGCGCAATTCACCAGCCGCACGCCCTTCTTCATCTTCGCGATGGACGCCCCATTGATCATCCCCGCAGTCTGCGGCGTCAGCCCCACGTGTAGCGTGATGTAATCCGCCGACGCGTAAAGTTCGTCGAGCCCCGCCAGCCGAATCCCCTGCTCCTTCGCCACAGATACCGATACGAATGGATCGTGCCCCACCAGTTCCATCCCAAACCCCCGCGCCCGTCGCGCGACTTCCATTCCAACCCGTCCCAAGCCGATAATCCCCAGCGTCTTGGCCCGCAGCTCCGTCCCCTGCAGCGATTTTTTCTCCCACTTGCCCGCATGCATGAGCGCGTCGGCCCGGCACAAATGTCGCGCCATCGCCAGCATCATCCCCAGCGTCTGTTCGGCCACGGCGACCGCATTCGCGCCCGGCGTATTCATGACCGCGATCCCTTTATGGGTCGCCGCTTCCAGATCGATGTTGTCCACGCCCACCCCGGCGCGCCCGATCACCCGCAACTTTTTCGCATGCTCCAGAAGCTTGGCGTCCGCCTGCACCGCCGAACGCACGATCAGCGCGTCCGCCGTCTCCAGCTGCTCCTCCAGCTTGCCCTCCAGTTGGTCCGAAGTGAGGACGGTCCAGCCGGGCTCCTGCAAATGCGCTACCGCCGACGCTGAAATCTTTTCCGCTACGATAATTTTCACGAATGAATTCCTTTGAATTTTGAATAAAGACCCTGCTTCAGAACTTCGCCCGACTACCGCCGCACGTACAGCTGGAGCCTCACGTACAACTGGAAATGACCGAAAAATGACGGGAGTATGACACGCCTCTGACATACCCCCGAATCCGATTTTCTAGACTCGTTCTCACTGGGCACCGGCCCCTGGGAGAACACTATGAAACCTTTTCAAATACAGAAACTGATTCCTACCACCGCGCTGGTGACGTTGATTGCTCTCACCCTCGCCTGCGGATACAGCTCCAAGATGACTGCGCCAGTTGCGGGCAGCATCCCAACGATCGCTCAACTCGCGCCCAACAGCGCGACCGCAGGTGGCGCGGGATTCATGCTGACCGTCAACGGAACCAACTTTAGCTCGAAAGCAGTTGTGAACTGGAATGGCGTGGCGCAAACCGCCAACACCACTTTCGTCAGCGGCAGTCAGCTCACCGTGGCCGTTCCGGCATCGGCCATCGCGACCGCCAGCACCGTCCAGGTTACGGTGACCAATCCCGCCACGCCCGGTACCGGCATCTACGGCAGCGGAGGCACGATGGCCGCGACTTCGAGCCCCATGGACTTCACCATCAACTAGCGTCGCCCTGAACTGGAGGCGCCGCTTTTCAGGCGCCGACCAGTTGCCGCTTTCCCGACAAGGTGCGGGCATACACCTGCTGTGCCGCCCGCACCGCCGCGCCGTATTCCACGCCGCGGTCAGTGACCTTGGCCAGCACATGTTCGAGCGCGCCCAGAATGCCGATTGTGTCGAGATAGTCGTAGTAGCCAATATGGGCGACCCGGAACAGATGCCCCTTCATCTCTCCCTGCCCGTTCGCCACCACCGCGTCAAACGCCTCGCGGAATTCTTTCACAATCTTGCTGGAGTCAACTCCATCCGGCGCGCAGATCGCGGTCAGCGCCGCCGCCGGAGCCGACGCATACAACTTCAATCCCACCGCTTTCGCCCCGGCCCGGGTCATCTCGGCGCACAACTCGGCGTTGTTCACCAGTTCCTCGCGCCCCTTCGCCAAGTCGCCCTTGCCCATGCCACGGATAAATTCCAGCGCCGCACCCAACGCCGCGAATAATGAAGTCGCGGGAGTGTAAGCCGACTCGCCCTTCGCCGCCGACTTCCGCTCCTTGCGCAGATCGAAGTAGTAGCGGGGCGAAGTTGTCGTTTCCATTCGCTTCCACGCCCGCTCGCTGACCGCGCAATAGGCCAGTCCCGGAGGCATCATCAGCGCCTTCTGCGATCCGCCGATGATAAGGTCGACGCCCCAGGCATCGACGTCGAGATGCGTCGTGCCCAGCCCGGTGATCGCGTCGACGACGAGCAAAATGCCGTCACCCTGGGCGCGCACAATCTTGGCGATGCCCTCAATGTCGTGCCTCGCCCCGGTCGAACTCTCCGTAGCCTGCACAAACACCGCGCGGATATTAGGAGTCAATTTCGCCCGAATTTCATCCAGCGAAAACGTCTCGCCATAAGGAACGCTGAACACGTCCACATTGCAGCCGAAAGCCTTGGCCAGCCCCGTCCAGCGCTCGCCAAACTTCCCCGCCGTCAGCACGAGTACAGAATCGCCCGGCGAGGTCAGGTTCGAAACCGACGCTTCCATCACGCCCGTGCCCGAACAGGCCAGTACCAATACATCATTCTTCGTGCCAATAAATTCCTTCATGTCGGCCAGCACCCGCTGAAACAGCGCCTTGAAATCCGCGGTGCGATGATGCGCGGTAAACGAAGCCATCGCCGTCTGCGCGGCAGGCAAGAGAGGAGTCGGTCCCGGAGTAAAAAGACGATTCTTATGCAGCATTGTCAATAATGTCCTAGACGGCCTCAGGAACGGGAGGCCTTAAGAATTTGAGGATATGGTTCTCTATTAGTTTATCGGAAGGCAGCGGATTCACGCACGCGCCCCGCTCGCTGCGTTTACAAAAAGCAGGCAGGGCGCGCGCGGACAAGAGCTGATTGCAGCGAGAGTATTATTTCGAGGCAAGAACGTCGGGCTTTGCAATATCCGGCGCTTTCGCCAGCAGATCTTTCGCCTTGGCAAACAGCGCCTTGGCAATCTCCCCGTTGAGATGAGCGTTGCGCCCATTTTCATCGGCGAACGTATCAAAGATGCCGTACTTCCCTGGCCCCATTTTGATGGCGTACCAGCTGATCGTCCCCGCCTCGCGCTCCGCCAGCGGCTGCGCCGACTTCAAGAACTCTTCCACTTCTTTCTCTTTCCCTGGCTTAGCTTCCAACTGCGCCCATATTGCAAGTCTTCCCATGATGTGTATTCCTCCTCCACATCTGATGCCACACCCACCCATTTGGTAGCGAGGCTTGCGAAGACTCGCCGAAATCCCGATGCCAATCCTGCGCATCGCAGGTTTTCTTTGCGACCTTCGCGGTCCAAAGCTTTGGCAGCCCCACGTCGCACCCCCGCACGTATAATCCCCTCATGAGCCTGACCGAACAGATCCAGAAAGACATCGTCACCGCCATGAAGGCCAAAGACGAAGCCCGCCTCTCCACCCTGCGCATGGTCAAGAGCGCGCTGCAGCTCAAGCAGGTCGAAAAAATGGCCCCGCTCGACGACAAAGAATCCCAAGCCGTCCTGACGACGCTGATCAAGCAGCGCAAAGATTCCGTCGAACAATTCACCAAAGGCGGACGCCAGGAAATGGCCGACAAAGAAGCCGCCGAAATCATCGTAATCGAAAGCTACATGCCAAAGGCCGCCGGCGAAGCGGAAATCATCGCCGGAGTCAAAGCCGCAATCGCGGAAATGGGCACTCCCACCATGAAAGAAATGGGCACCGTGATGAAGAACGCCATGGCCAAATTTAACGCCGCAGGCATGCGCGTGGACGGCAAGATGGTTAGCGAGATTGTAAAGCGAGAGTTATCCGGGAAGTAGCACGATCAATCCACGGATTCGGACGAATCACCTCTGCGTCCTTCAAGCTGGTCGAGAGCTAGATAAGTTCGCCAAAAATCCCAATCCGCAAACCCTGGGTAGTGGTCTTTCGGCAACATGCCTAGACCAGTCGCGCTCAACTCTCTTCCGGCCAATATTCGTTTGTCCAAATGCTCGGCAGCTACGACGTGCGTGGGTAATTTCGCGTTTGACAGTTCCGCATCTATCGCTGCGCCCAGAGAGCTCATTTCTGAGCCCGTCAAGGGCGACAATTTCGGACGCCAGAATGGCCACCTTGGTTCTTCAACGGCTGTTAAGAGCTTCACTATGGATTCGAACGAAGACGGTGGCAGACTCGCTATCGAATAAATCCTCATGTCTTGTCCGGAGTCCCAGGCAACGAGCTTATATCGGAACAACGATGAGCAGTTCGAACATTCGGAGACGCCTGACGTTGTTCCATCGTAATAGCCCAACGACAGGAACTTCCCGAAGGGAGAATCCATGGGAAAGTTAGCCGGCAGCGGTTGACAACAAATCCACCCAGTTGTGTTCATGACCTATGCGCTACTTGCTCCTCTGCCACTCGCGATACGCTTCGCTCTTCGAAACCCCCCGCTCCTTCGCCACTTTCTTCAGCGCCGCTTTCTCGTCCACTTTCTCTTCCGCCATAATCTTCTCTACCCGCTGCCGGATCGGAACCCGGGCGGACGAGGCGTCCGCCGCTACGTGAGTATCGTTCTCATCTGCTTTTCCTATCAGCAGCGTGATCTCGCCTTTGACCGTCTCACGCGCCTTCAAGGTCTCCAGCACCTCGCGCGCGCGCCCCCGCAGAAACTCTTCATGCAGCTTGGTCACCTCGCGCGCGACCACAACGTGCCTCCCCGAGCCCAGAACCTCGCAAACATCTTCCAGAGCCTCCACCACCCGATGCGGAGCTTCATAAAACACCTGGGTCCGCGGAGAACTCTTCACTGCCTCCAGCACCGCCCGCCGTTCCCCGCGCTTCGCCGGAAGGAATCCGCTGAAGCGAAACGAATCCGTGGGCAGTCCGCTCGCTACCAGCGCCGCCAGAAACGCCGACGCCCCCGGGATCGGCACCACCGGCAAATGATGCCGGATCGCCAGCGCAATCAGCCGGTATCCCGGATCGGAAATACCCGGCATGCCCGCATCGGTCACCAGCGCGACGCTCGCCCCCTCCTGCATCTCTTTCACCAGTTCCGCCGACCGCGTCATCTCGTTGTGCTCGTGATAGCTGGTCGTGCGCGTCGCGATCGCATAATGATTGAGCAGCTTCTGCGTCTGTCGCGTGTCCTCGCAGGCAATCACGTCCACTTCCTTCAGCACGCGCACCGCCCGCAGCGTGATGTCCTCCAGATTCCCAATCGGCGTCCCCACCAAGTAAAGCGCCGGCCCCACCGCAGCATCCTTCATGGCCGGAAGTCTACCACCGGCCATGTGACCCGACGCGTATCTTCCCTTGACCCAGTCGCTGCACAACCGTAACCTCCCCCTCAGGCGAATTTTGCATCACACTATGGACTATGCGGACTCCGGCAAAACCCGTGATCGCGGTATTGCTCTGTGGGCTCGCTCTCTGTGTCTGCTCGGCGGGGCAGGAGCCGCGCCAGACCGGGACTTCAAGCACCGCGCCGCCAAGCGCGAGTGGAAACCACGCGCCTCGCAAGATTCGAACACTCACTCCCGACGACGGTCTGGGCGTGATCTCGGCTGCGCTCGATCCCAACGTCCGTCGATATTCAGGACACGACTGTTCTCACCTGATCCATGCGATTTACGAACGCGCCGGCTTTCCCTATGCCTACGCCAGCTCCGACGATCTCTACGCCGGAGTCCAGGGATTTCAACGAGTCTGGCACCCTCAGCCCGGCGACTTGATCGTGTGGAGCGGGCATGTGGGAATTGTCGTCAGACCGTCGCGTCACGTCTTTTTCAGCTTCATGAGTGCAGGGCCTGGAATTGATAACTATGACGCCCCCTACTGGGTCAATCGAGGACAGCCCCGTTTCTATCGTTACATCAAAAACGATCCTTGCGCAGGATGCACCGCGGTCAGCACAACGGTCCACCGAACTCCGCCAAATTGACGCCACCCGGCGGCCGCCCCTAGAATCAAGCTGACGCAGTTGTTCCTCACAACCGTCTCACCCACATGCCCCTTTACGAATACGAATGCAAGAAGTGCGGTCACCGCTTCGAAAAAATCCAGAAGTTTTCCGACAGGATGGTCAAGAAGTGCCCCGAATGCGGCGGCCAGGTCGAGCAGATGATCTCCGCTCCCGCCGTCCAGTTCAAGGGCTCAGGCTGGTACGTCACCGACTACGCCAAGAAATCTTCGTCCCCCGGCTCGTCGGGAAACAGCGATTCCTCTTCGAAAGAAAAGAAGGACGATAAGCCGAAATCGGAAAACAGTTCCAAAGACAGCTCGGCAAAAGAAAGTTCGTCGAAGGAAAGCTCCTCGAAAGACTCTTCTTCCTCGTCCAAAGAAAGCTCTTCGAAAGAAAGTCCGCGCAAAGGCTCTGGCAGGCAAAAATAAAAGCGCTCCGATTCGCGAAGCCGCCTGGATCTCCGCGCATCACTGGCAACTGACCACCGGCAACTGGCAACTGCCCTACTTCAGCTCCCGCTCAAAGTGATCCTCAATCATGGTGAACAGATGCACTCGCGAATCTTTCCCCGCAATGCTGTGCGTCTTGTTGGGATAGATCATCAACCGGAACTGCTTCCCCGCCTTGATCAGCGCATCGATCATCTGAATGCTGTTCTGGAAATGCACGTTGTCATCGCTCGTGCCATGCACCAGCAGCAGCGCACCGTGCAACTTGTCCGCGTTCGTCATCACGTCCGACTGCTCGTATCCCGCCTTGTCGTCGTTGAGCAGTCCCATGTAGCGCTCGGTGTAAATCGTGTCGTAATTTCTCTGGTCGGTCACCGGAGCCACCGCCACGCCCGCGCGAAAACGGTAGGAATGCGTCATGGCATACAGCGTCATCGATCCGCCGTTCGACCAGCCCCAGATGGCCACGCGATCCTTGTCGAGTTGCGGATACTGCGCCAGCAATTGATCCAGCGCGGTCAGCTGATCCTTCAACTCAATCGTGCCAAACTCATGCCGGATCGCCGTCTGAAATTTCCGGTCGCGCCCCGGCGTCCCGCGATTATCCACCGCAAAAATCGCGAAGCCCTTGCGCGCCAGAATTTCGTCGAACCCATCCGGCGACCCTTTCCGCACCATCTGCGCCGCCGGCCCGCCATAAATGTTGATGATCAGCGGAATCTTGCCGCCCGCCGGCGCGTCCGGAGGCAGCAGCAGCCGTCCATACAACACCGTCCCATCGTCCGCTTTGAACTCCAGATATTTCGGCGCCCGCAGTCCATACTCGGCAATGGCGTTCTGCGCCGCCCACACCGGATGACACTCCCCGCCCACCGCACACAGCGTAATGCTCGGCGACTTCTCCGGACCAAAATACATGTGCGTATAGTGCTTGGCATCGTCGCTGAAATTTCCGATATGCATTCCCTCTTCCGTCGTCAGCGCCTTGAACCCCGAGCCATCCAGCTGCACCGAAAAAATCTGCAACTGCCTCGGATCATCCTTGTTCGCCGAGAAAAACACCGTCCCGGAGGCCTCGTCCACGCCTTCGATTCCCAGCACTTCGTAATCGCCTTTCTCCAGTTGCCGCTCCAGCTTGGCGTCCGCCGCCATTGGATTCTGCTTGTCGAAGCTGTACAGATAAATGTGCATGTTCCCGTCGCGCCAGCTCGGCCACAGAAACTGCCCCGCGGATTTCAGGAATCGCACCTCAACATGCTCGAAGTCGATCCATGCTCCCGGCGTCGTTTCAGTCAGCACAATCCGCGACTTGCCGGTTTTCGCGTCGACGAAATACATGTCCATCTTGTCCTCGGTGCGGTTCAGCACCTCGGCCCAGATCACGCCTTCTTTCACCCAGCCAAAGCGCGGAATGTACGACTCCTCATCCTTGGTCAGTGAAATCCAGCGCACCTTGCCCTTCTCTGGATCTACCACGCCCAACTTCACCACCGGATTCGGATCGCCCACCTTGGGATACTTCTCCGGATCGACCGTGGGATGCGTCGGTATCCAGTCGGTGATGGGATAAGTCGGCACCTTGGTCTCGTCCATGTGCAGAAACACAATTTCTTTGCTCTCGGGCGACCAGAAATAATTGCTGCGCACGCCCAATTCTTCCGCATAGACCCAGTCGATATCTCCGTTGAACAGACTGTCGCCGGTGTCCTTGGTCAGCGCCCTCTCCTCTTTGCCGCTCACTTCACGAACGTACAAATTATGTTTGCGCACATAGGCCACTCTCCCGCCGTCGGGCGAAAATTTCGGATCGCCGCTGGGATCACCCGCCGAAGTAAACTGCACCGCCGTCTCGGTTCCCAGGTCATAGAGCCACAACTGCCCCTGCGAATCGAAAATCAGGTGCTTCGAGTCCGGCCCCCACAAATACGCCGCCACGTGATACCGCGTCAGCCGTTCCTTCTCCCGCTCGTTCTTCACCTTGTTCACGTCCGGATCGAGCGACGCCAGCTTGGCCGCGCTCACCAGCACTTTCTTCTCGCCGGTCGTCGCGTCCACGTACCACAACTCGCCCTTCTCTCCTTTTTCGTCACGCTGCACGAAGCTGAGCTTGCTCCCGTCCGGGCTCCACTCTGGAGTCTCGAGCCCACGCCCGCCCAGCCCTCCCGGCTGAAACAAGGTTTCAATGGTCAGTGGCTTAGTGGGTGCAGTCTGTGCCCCCGCGGATGGAGAAACGAAGAAGAAAAAGATGAAAGCGAGCACAGCAAAATAAGCGACCACCGAAATCTGTCTTTTCACGAAGCACCCTCACGGAAGAAGTAACCGCAGACCCACAATTCGCGAACCAACGAGTGTACACTGCCCAACCCCACGCCTACAGATACCGCAGCCACCAATCGTTTCTCTTTGCCTTGAGTTCGGCAAACCATCGGCACGCGAAATAAAGCAGCACGATCGCGATTCCCCACACGAGATAAAGAAGCGGAAGACTCCACGCATACCCCTCCGGCGGTTCAGGATTACCCATGGGATGGTTGGTGAACAACCATGGACTGACGAATCCAAGCCGGATCTTCGAAACCACCAGGGCGAGCGCATGGATCAAAGGAATGTGCAGCATGTAATAGAAGAACGGCACCCGCCCGAAAAGGCTGACGCGGCGGGCGATGCCACCGCCGAGACCCTCGACCAAAGGCATGAGCGTAATGATCGGCCCCAAGGTCATCAACAGAAAAGACAGCGACGCCGGATACTTCGTGGTGTTCAGAAAAGAGAACAACGCAGGCATCGGAGGCGAACCGTTCCGTCCCTGCGCGGCGGCATGCCACGGCCGCGGATCTCCGTACAAGTTAAATCCCCGCAGCACCAGGAAGAGTCCGACTGCCGAAAGTCCAATCGCCAGACAAAGCCGCTTTCTTTGCGCCGGCTCCAATACGACGATCTTCCCAAACGCATAGCCCGCCGCCATCACCCCAATCCACGGAATAATCGAATAGAGCACGATCAGGTTCGGACCGTGCGGGCCAAACTGAACGGGCCCGGCGAAAAATCCAACGTAGAAAATTTTCCAGAGACCGGAAAATCGGTTCTGGTCGAGACTGTCGACCAGCGCACCCATGTGCGAGTCCATCAGGTTGTGACCGGCGATGATCGCCAGACCAATCGTGCCCACTACCGGCACCGGCAGCTTCACGAATCCCGCCATCAGGATCATGCAGCACCCGATCACCCAGATTACGCCCGCCATCTCGTAATGCAGGAAGTCGAAATTAAAGGTCCACGCCACCCGCAGAAACGTAAGTTCGAGAAAGATAAGCCACGCGCCCCGGATCAGCAGATACCGTGACACGTCAGCATGCTTCCGGGCATAGAGAAAAATGCTCGTCCCGGCCATGAATATAAAAGCCGGCGCGCAGAAATGTGTGATCCACCGGGTGAAGAAGACTCCCGCGGTTGGTCCTCCCGCTGGAACCCCAGAAAAGACGCGCACATGATCGATCGCCATCAGGATCATCACCGCACCGCGAATGAGATCGATGGAAGCGACCCGGGATTTCGCCGCGGCAGGGACCGCGAGCGGAGCGGAAGCAAGGGCAGCACTCATGATTTTGCTCCAGGCCGCGGGAGCTCTTCCAGAACCCGCTCCCGCCGAGGAGTCACAACTCTTCGACGCCTACGGGCGAAAAAGGTATCTTCGATGGGGTTCGTTTCCCGACTTTCTTCCCGCCGCAGGCCTCCGACCGTGACACGATATCACGCACCAGGAAACGCGGCCACGCCCATTCCCGGAAACTCGCCGACATGCCGGGAAACCGGGCCCGGAAACACGCCCCCCGCGTGCTAGAATCAATCTATATTCAATGCTTCCTGATATCGAAAACCTGCTGAAACTGCAAGACACCGACAAGGAAATCCGCCGTCTGCAGGACGAGGTTGCCGAGTTCCCCAAGCGCCTCGCCGTGATCGAGCAGAAGCTGGCCGGCACCAAAGCTCAACTGGAAAAAGCCCAGGCCGCCGTCAAAGCCGACGAAGCCGCCCGCCGCAAGTACGACACCGCTATCGCCGATCTCCGCGGAAAAATTTCCAAGTACCGCGACCAGTCTCTCGACGTAAAAACCAACGAACAATACAAAGCTCTGCTGCACGAGATCCAGTTCTCCGAAAAAGAAATCGCCGCCAACGAAGACAAGATTCTCGAAATGATGGTCAACGCCGACACGCGTGACAAAGAAGTCAAAGCCGCGCAAGCCGAGCTCAAGGCCGAAACCTCCGAGATCGAACAAGAAAAAGAAGAAGCCCGCCAGCTCACCGCCAAAGACGAAAAGCTCCTCGCCGAGTGGCGTGCCAAGCGCGATCAGATTCGCACCGGCGTCAACGAAGACCTGCTCCGCCATTACGAGCGCGTATCAAAATTCCGCGGCAGCGGCCTCTCCGAAGTTCGCGAGCAGAAATGTATGGCCTGCCGCGTCATGCTGCGCCCGCAGACCTACAACGAAATCCGTTCCGGCCTGCAAACCATTATTTGCGACTCCTGCCAGCGCATTCTCTATTTCAATCCCGCCGACGAGATGGCCGACCTCAAGCCTTCCACCACCCGCCCCAAGCGCCACCATCCCAAAATGGACGCGCCCCAGGCGTGGTACTACCGCCCGGAGTTCAACGACATCGGCGAGGTTTTCCTCTGCCTGACCACCGCCCGCGGCCAGGCCAGCCGCCGCATCTACGACGTGCACACCGGACGCCTCATCGGCGACATCCTCATCCGCGAAGGCGACTACCGCCAGGCCTTCCCCGAAGACATCACGGGGGCCATCCGCCTGAACGGCAGCTGGACCGAAGCCGAACTCGACGCCTTCGGCACCGAACTCCCCATGGTCGCCCTAGATTCCCTGCGCTTCGATCTTGACCACGCCCGCCACGAAGCCGCCGCCGGCTCCCACGCCAAACCGCATGCGCCAGCCGTCCCCACCGAACAAGCCGCCAGCTAACCACGTAGCGTGGACGTGTTTCATCGGTTGTACGCCAAGATTCCGAGGTTTTGAGTTGCTATCGTGAATTCGTCGCCAACTACCGGAGGCGTCCATCTGCTAGGGGCTCACCCAGGGGCTCCTCGCGGAGGCCACGATCTTGAAGTACCTCTCCTATCGAAGAAGTGCTTACCCGCGCGCCCAATTCAACGGTCACGCTGTCTCGCCCGAATCTCCGCGAAAGCCAAGTGCCACGAAAACGAAGCATCAGCACGTCGAAGCCGTTCCACCTGCGAACATCGAAGGCGTCAAATCTGGACCAGTTGATCTGCTGAACAGCACCGCCCGCTTGAACGAACTGGATCCCGCGCAGGTGAAATCGCACACGCACGCACGTGCCGCGCGTTGGTCTAACGAATCTGAGTCGAAGCGCCAGGTACGGGAGCAACCAGATCAGGAGCAACGGCCCCGCAAACGTCAGCTGCCAACGGTAGGATATCGGCCCGCCGCCGCCGGGAATTCGGCCAATCAGCCAGAAGCCAATCACAAATAGTGCGGCTCCCACAGGCACGCCGCGAATCGCCACACGCCTCATCAACCTCAGCAGCGCTTCGTAGCTCCTTTGCCGTTGGGCGTCGCACCAGGGAATCGACTCGTCCCATTCGAGCAACACCGGATTGGAAAGCCAACACATGACTCGCCTTCGCCCCTCGCGCCCGCGCATCCCTCTAAACGATCATTAGATACCCAGCAGGAAGCGGAATTCTGATTTTCAGCCTCATTGGCATCACGCGTACATCAAAATTATTCCAAGGATTGCCGGCTCCCGGGAAGTAACTGGCGTAACCATGCGATGGACCTCGTCGACCCGGGGTTTCGACGACTCCCGTTCAGAACGCCCAAGGCATTACCATGTTCCCATGCCCCCGAGCCCCAAACAGTCAGACATCCTCGCCGTCAAAGTTTCTCCCCGCGGCAGCACCCGCCTCAAAGCCGGCCACGTCTGGGTCTACCGCTCGGATATCGTCTCCGCCGAAGGCATCCTCCCCGGCTCTCTCGTCCGAGTCACTGACCATCGCGGCAAGCCCCTCGGCACCGCCCTCTACTCCAGCTCCTCCCAAATCGCAATCCGCACGATTTCGGCCAATCCGGTTGAAGATTTCCCCGCTCTCCTTCGCCAACGGATCGCCGACGCCATCACCTATCGCGAATCCATCGTCCGCGACACCGACGCCTACCGCGTCATATTCAGCGAAGCCGACTTCCTCCCCGGCCTCATCGTCGATCGTTACAAAGACATCCTCTCCCTGCAAATCCTCACCCAGGCCATGGACGTCGACCTCGTCCGCCGAACCATCCTCGCCGAGCTCACCGAACGCCTCCATCCCGCATCCATCATCGAACGGGTAGACCCCCGCGTCCGCGATCTCGAGACTCTTCCGCCGCGCCCCTCCGGCCTTCTGCAAGGCGAGAAGACCTCAACCACCTTCACCATGAACGGCATCCAGTTCCACTACGACGCCCTCGAAGGCCAGAAAACCGGAGCCTTCCTCGACCAGCGCGAAAACTACGCCGCCGCCGCCCAATACGCCCACGGCGAAGCCCTCGATGTGTTCTGCTATCAAGGCGGCTTCGCCCTTCATCTCGCTCCGCACTGCTCGCAAGTCACCGGCGTCGATAGTTCCCGTCCCGCCCTCGAAGTCGCCGACCAGAATGCCGTGCTCAACCATCGTGATGGCCAACCCCAGATTGAATGGATCGAAGCCAACGCCTTCGACCTCCTCAAGGACTACTCCTCGCCAGCACGTCCTAACGAAGCGCGCCGCTACGACACGATCGTTATCGACCCACCCGCCTTCGCCAAAACCAAGCGCGATCTCGACGCCGCCCTCCGCGGCTACAAGGAACTCAATCTCCGCGCCCTCAAGATGCTTCGACCTGGCGGCATCCTGGTCACCTGCTCCTGCTCCTACCACATCAGCCAGTCCAATTTGCTGGAAATGCTGGCCTCCGCCGCCCTAGACGCCCACCGCACCCTCCGCCTCCTCGAAGTTCGCACCCAGTCCAAAGACCACCCCATCCTCCTGAGCGTCCCAGAAACGTCCTATCTGAAATGCGTCATAGCCAGCGTAAGTAATTGATAAATATAGCTATACGTGAAGTGTCATCCCGATCGAAGCGGAGCGAATGCGACGGCGCAGTGGAGAGATCTGCTGTTTTATGGTTGATACAAATACACTCATATTTTATGCTTCCTTTACGCTGATAAAGTGTCTAATGGTTGTACCACCAATTTCCGAAGGAGAATCTACCATGACCGTACTTACCCGTTGGGAACCGTTCCGTGAGCTTTCCACCCTGCAGGACCGCATCAACCGCGCCTTCCGCGAATCCCGCGCTGGAGACGACGATTCCCTCACCACCTCGAGCTTCACCCCCGCCGTCGACGTCTACGAAGACGAGCACCAGGTCACACTGAAGATCGAAGTGCCAGGAATCGACGAGAAAGACATCGACGTCCAGGTCGAGAACCACACTCTCACCGTGCACGGCGAGCGCAAGATCGAAAAGGAAGAGAAAGAGGAGAACTACCGCCGCGTGGAGCGCCACTACGGCACTTTCACCCGCACCTTCACTCTGCCCCAAACCGTAGACACCGAGTCCGTCTCGGCCACCTACGACAAAGGCGTGCTGAACATCGCGTTGCCCAAGAAAGCCGAAGCCAAACCCAAGCAAATCAAGGTCAACGTAAGCGCCGAAAAGTCGATCGAAGCCAGCAAAGCCGCGTAAGCAGCAATGCTCGCGAAGAGGCGGACGGATTCGTCCGCCCCCGCGAAGGCGAAGCCGAGCGGTCTCGTTGTGGAAGAGCGGCGCTTCAGCGCCGCGCATGAGCAAACAAGAATGAGAGGGCTTCAGCCTCCGAGCCCAGTGGGAGGCGGCAGCAAATGCCCGCCTCCCATTTTGTTTTGAAGCTTTTTGAAAACTTGGCGAAGTAGCCAGCATTGGCTCACAATGATGGCAAGGATGCGCCGGTGAGAGTCACTCTCGAAACGATCAACCAGATGCAAGCCGACGGCGTCATCGGAAAATACGCTATCGGCGGTGCCGTCGGCGCGACATTCTATCTGGATCCGGCAGCTACCGTCGACCTGGATATTTTCGTCACGCTGCCGACAGCTAGCGGAGGACTTCTGGTCAGCCTCTCGCCCATCTACGAATATCTGAAGTCCCGCGGAGGCGAGGTTCAGGATGAGTACATCGTCATCGGCGGATGGCCGGTACAGTTTCTTCCTCCCAATAACGATCTGGAGCAGGAAGCCGTGACGGAGGCCACTTCCACTGCGGTGGAAGATGTCCGCACCTGGGTGATGTCAGCCGAGCATCTGGTCGCCATCGCCCTGAAGACTGGCCGCGCCAAGGACCACAACCGCATTTTGCAATTCGTGGAGCAAGACGCCGTAGACCGTAAGAAGCTGGGTCGCATTCTTGAGCAACATGGCCTGACTCCAAAGTGGATACAGTTTGAAGCTAAATTCTTGGGAGGGCCGAAATGAGTAAACCCAAATTGCGCGCCCGTCTGGCTTCGCTCAGTTTTTCCGAGAAAATCAAGATTCTGGAAAAGCTTCGCGACCGAGATAAGGCCATCGCCGCCAGCGGTCTACGACGCGGGCCAAAACAGGCTGGCAATAGGCGGCCCGAAGACATTACAAAGTAGCAGCGTTTTCAATTACTCAATTACCAAATTACGCAATTACATAATCGGAGTTAACCATGCCGATCCGTTGGGATAAATTCACCGTCAAAGCGCAGGAAGCCGTGCAGCGCGCGAACCAGCTCGCCTCCGAGCACGGCAACCCCGAACTGCGCCCCATCCACTTGCTCGCCGCGCTGCTCGAGGACAAAGAAGGCATCGTCCCGCCCGTGCTCGAAAAAATCGGTATCGGTCCGCAAGCCGTCTTAGCCGAGGTCTACAAGGAAATCGAGAAGCTGCCTAAAGTTTCCGGCTCCGATGCCCAGGCCGCGCTCTCCAATGAAGTGAACAAACTGCTCGAGCAGGCCTTCAAGGAAGCTTCGAATTTCAAGGATGAGTATGTTTCCACCGAGCACCTGCTGCTCGCCATCACCCAGTTGAAGCGCGATCCCGGCCAGCAGATCCTTGCCCGCCACGGCGCCACCAATGACGCGATTCTGAAAGCACTCGCCGTCGTCCGCGGCTCGCAAAAAGTGACCGACCAGAATCCCGAAGCCAAGTTTCAAGCCCTGGACAAATACGCCCGCGACCTGACCGAACAAGCTCGGCGCGGCAAACTCGATCCCGTCATCGGACGCGATGAAGAAATCCGCCGTGTCATCCAGGTGCTTTCGCGCCGCACGAAAAATAATCCCGTGCTCATCGGCGAGCCCGGAGTCGGCAAAACCGCCATCGTCGAAGGCCTCGCCCAGCGCATCATTTCCGGTGACGTCCCTGAGGCGCTGAAGAACAAGCGCGTGGTCGGACTCGATCTCGGCGCCATGCTCGCTGGCGCAAAATTTCGCGGCGAATTCGAAGACCGCCTCAAAGCTGTCCTCAAAGAAATCGAAGACTCGCAGGGCCAGATCATTCTCTTCATCGACGAACTGCACACCCTGGTCGGTGCCGGAGCCGCCGAAGGCGCCATCGACGCCTCCAACATGCTCAAGCCCGCGCTGGCGCGAGGAGAGCTGCGCGCTGTCGGCGCCACCACGCTGAACGAGTATCGCAAGTACATCGAAAAAGATACCGCGCTCGAACGCCGCTTCCAAATCGTCTTCGTCGGCGAACCCAACGTCGAAGACACCATTTCGATTCTCCGCGGCCTCAAAGAAAAATACGAAGTGCATCATGGGGTCCGCATCAAAGACTCGGCCATCGTCGCCGCCGCTACGCTCTCGCATCGCTACATCAGCGACCGTTTCCTGCCTGACAAGGCCATCGACTTGATCGACGAAGCCGCATCCTCGCTGCGCATCCAGATCGATTCCTTGCCCACCGACATCGACCAGCTCGACCGCAAGGCCACGCAGCTCGAAATCGAAAAACAGGCGCTCAAAAAAGAAGACGACGCGAACTCGAGAGATCGTCTAGGGGTCATCGAAAAAGAGCTCGCCGAAATTCGCGAGCGCTCCAACACGCTCAAGGCCAACTGGAAAAAAGAAAAAGATTTGATCGCCCGCGTTCGCTCTCTCAAAGAACAGATTGAAAAGCTGAAATCCGAAGAGCAGGCCGAAGAACGCAAAGGCAACCTGCAGCGCGTAGCCGAAATCCGCTACAGCCTGATTCGCCAGGCCGAAGATGAGTTGGCCAAGCTCAGCCAACAAATGGCGAGTCAAGGCGGCAAGCGCATGCTCAAAGAAGAAGTCGACGAAGAAGACGTCGCGCGCATCGTCTCCAAGTGGACCGGAATTCCTGTCTCGAAAATGCTCGAAGGCGAAGTCAAAAAGCTGGTCACCATGGAAGATCGCCTGCGGCAGCGCGTCATCGGCCAGGATGCGGCTTTGGAGCGCGTCGCCAACGCCATCCGCCGTTCCCGCGCGGGCTTGAGCGATCCCAAGCGTCCCATCGGCTCCTTCATTTTCCTCGGCCCAACCGGAGTCGGAAAGACCGAACTCGCGCGCGCCCTCGCCGAATTTCTTTTCGACGACGAGCACGCCCTGCTCCGAATCGACATGTCCGAATACATGGAGAAGCATTCGGTCGCGCGCCTGATCGGCGCGCCTCCCGGCTACGTCGGCTACGAAGAGGGCGGACAGCTCACCGAACAAGTGCGTCGTCGCCCGTACGCCGTGGTCCTCTTCGACGAAATCGAAAAGGCGCATCCCGACGTTTTCAACATCCTGCTGCAGATCATGGACGACGGCCGATTAACCGACGGCAAGGGCCGCGTCGTTGACTTCAAGAATACGATCCTGATCATGACCTCGAACATCGGCTCGCAATTCCTGCAAGCTGAGAGCCCACGCAGCGAGCAGCAGTTCGAAGAAGCCTCGAAACAGGTTCTGACCGCGCTGCACGCGCAATTCAAGCCCGAATTCCTGAACCGCGTCGACGACATCATCGTCTTCCGTCCCCTCGGCAAAGATCAACTCGTTCGCATCGTTGACCTGCGTCTGGAGGACGTTCGCCGCCTGCTTGCCGATCGCAAGATTTCCCTCGAGCTGACGGACGCAGCCAAAGAACTTCTCTTCACCCAAGGCTACGACCCAAACTTCGGCGCGCGCCCCCTGAAGCGCTCGATTCAAAAGCTGGTGCAGGATCCGCTCGCGCTCAAAATCCTCGACGGCGAAGTCCTGCACGGCGACCACATCATCGTCGACGCCGACAAAACGTCCGGGAAAATGACGTTCGAGGTAAGCAAGCGAGTTGGCGAGAAGGAACCGGCAAAAACAGAAAGATAAACGCGAAGACGCCACGAAGCAGACGGATCAATCCAGTTCGTGGCGCTTGATCCGTGGAAATCCGTGTCGATCCGTGGCAAAGTTCTGTATCATGTTCTCCGGCGCGAGGCCGCTGCTCATGGCTCGAAAATGTTTTTCACTCCCAGCAGTCATTCTGATTTCGCTCGTTCAATTCTCCGCCGCGCAAGCTCCCATGAAATGGAAAATCCACGATCTGAATCGGCCATTGCCACCGGTCATCGATCCCGGAACCGCGAGCACGCAGGAAACGCCGGGACGTCCTCCTTCAGACGCGGTCGTGCTGTTTGACGGCAAAGACCTGTTGCACTGGGTCGACGGCGACGGCAAGCCCGCAAAATGGAAAGTCGAAAACGGCTACATGGAAGTCGTGGGCAAGACCGGCAACATTTCCTCCCGCGATTCCTTCGGAGACTGCCAGCTGCACGTCGAATTCGCCGAGCCTTCACCGAGCGAGGGAGAGAGTCAGGAGCGCGGCAACAGCGGGGTCTTTCTGCATGGCCTCTACGAAGTTCAGGTGCTCGATTCCTACGAGAACAAGACTTATGCCGACGGCCAGGCGGCCGCGATGTACGGACAATATCCGCCGCTGGTAAATGCGGCGCGCCCTCCGGCACAGTGGCAGACCTATGACATCATTTTTCACGGCCCGCGATTTACGGGCGGCAAGTTGCTTCGTCCGGCGCGCGTGACCGTGCTGCACAACGGAGTGTTGGTGCAGGATAACGTGGAACTCACCGGACCAACCGCGCACGGCGAGCGTCCGCCATACAAATCCGGTCCCGACAAGCTTCCGCTGCAGTTACAGGATCACGGCAGTCCTGTGCGCTACCGCAACATCTGGATTCGAGAACTGCACGAAGAATAGAACGAGCCACGGATTTCACGGATTCTCACGGATAAAACAACCAATGGGGTTTGATCTGTGTGAATTCGTGCAAATCCGTGGCTAAGTGTCTTGCCGTTTGACGGCGAAGGCGTCAATCACTGGAGGCGCCTGCGCCAGATACCATGCGGCTGCCACGCGCACCGCAATCTGCAATCCGTACCAAAGAATCGGCAGCCCGATTTCCGCCATCGAGATCTTCGGCACCAGCGACGCAACGCCGATCGTAATCGCCCCCATCGCCGCCCACCGCGCCCAATTGCGCAGACGAAATAACCCCCAGGCAATCAGGGCGTAGACGCTGCCGAAAAGCAGCGCCATGAACGGTCCCGCGAGTTCCAATCCGTACATAAGCGGCGAGGCGCTCATCAGCGAGATTGCGTTGGGAGCGATTAGCTTCACCGCGCCAAACGTCCAAAGAGAGATCGCGGCCAACAAGAAGAGAATCGATATGGCGGTAACACCTGCGGGCCGCTGCATGGGAAACATCTTAACCACAGAGGACAGAGGGTTTCACAGACTATTCCCTCTGTGTCCACTGTGGTTAAAGCTTTTAGGCCAGATCGAACAACAGCACTTCAGCATCTTCTGCGCCCTTGATGCTCAGCTTCTTCTCGTCACTGATCGCCGCACCGTCGCCTTGCGTCAGCTTTTTTCCGTTCAACTCGACTGCGCCGCGCGCGACTTGCAGCCAGCCATGGCGTCCAGCGGCGAACTCGTGCGTAACTTCTTCGCCGGGCTTGAGCAGCGTGACGTAGAGCCTGGCGTCCTGGTTGATCTTGACCGATCCGTCGCTCGCGTCGCGCGACGCGATCAGCCGCAACTTGCCCTGCTTTTCTTTTTCGGCAAAGGTCTTCTGCTCATAGCTCGGCGGCAGCGCAGCTTTTTCCGGCTGAATCCAAATCTGCAGCAGATGCACTTTATCCGTGCTCGACGGATTGAATTCGCTGTGCCGAATGCCGCTGCCTGCGGTCATGCGCTGTCCATCGCCCGGCAGAATCACCGACCCGGTTCCGAGGCTGTCTTTGTGCGCGAGTTTGCCTTCGAGAACATAGGTGATGATTTCCATGTCGCGATGCGGATGCGTAGGGAATCCGGTGTTGGGTGCGACCCAATCTTCGTTGATGACGCGCAGCGAGCGAAATCCCATCCACTTGGGATCCCAATAATCGCTGAAGCTGAAAGTGTGATGACTTTTCAGCCAGCCGTGATCTGCACCACCGCGTTGTTCGCTGGGACGAATTTGAATCATGCGTTTCTCCGTTCGTCATGAAATTTGTGCATTAATTAACTGATAAACATTAGATGCGGCAGAGATTCGGAAAGGTCCAGGTTCGGCAAAGCCGTGAAAATGCGCGGAAGTCCGCGGCGAATGAACTAGCTGTGGCACACTGGAACCTATGCACCGGCTCAAACTTGGCGACTTCGAACTCAGTGTTTTCTCCGACGGCACTTATCCGCTCGACGGCGGCGCATTTTTCGGCGTGATTCCCAAGGTGATGTGGTCGCGCAAGATCGAGGCCGACGAAAACAACTGTGTGACGTCGGGGCTGAACTCTTTACTAATTCGCACGGGCAGGCAGACCGTGCTGGTTGAGACCGGGATGGGCAACAAGCTTTCGCCGCGCATGGCTAAGTTCTATGGCCAGCCGGCGCAGTTGCTGGACAATCTCGCGGCGGGCGGCGTTGCGCCGGAGGACGTCGATATCGTCATCAACTCGCATCTGCATTTTGATCATTGCGGATGGAACACGGTGCGCGACAAAAACGGAAAGTTCGTGGCGACGTTTCCGCGCGCGAAATATTACGCGCCGGAAGGGGAGTGGCAGTATGCGCGGCATCCCAGCGAGCGCGATTCCATCAGCTTCATCCCGGAGAATTACGACCCGCTGGTTGCGAGCGGGCAGATGACGCTGCTCAAGGGCGGCGAGGAAATTGCGCCGGGGATTTCGGTGGAAACTTTTCCCGGGCACACGGCGTGCATGCTGGCGGTGATCATCCGTGGAGATCTTGCCAGCGGCCGGGACGGGAAGGGCACGTCTTTAGCCGTGCCGTCAGGCGCAAACCCAGATCGGGCTTCAGCCCTTGAGGGGACGACTGCCTGCTATATCTCCGACCTGATTCCGACGTCGGCGCATATCGACCTCGCCTGGGGCATGGGCTTCGATCTTTATCCGTTACAAACGATTGAGAGCAAGAAGCAGTACTACGCGCGGGCGGTGCCAGAAAAATGGCTGACGGTTTTCACGCATGATGCGAAGATGCCGTGGGCTTATGTGGGAAAAGACGAACTGGGAAAAATGGTTGAAAGAAGAGTGTAGAGCGCCACGAGGCTGTGGGTGTGCGCAAATGATGAAAGTTGGGGTCTAAAAGGTGAAAGTCTGGACCCCAAAACATGTAACGGAAGTAAACTTTGTAGAGACAATGACTTAGGCAACTATCAGCCGCTAAGAAGGAACCTCCTGTTCATTGTTTGTCTCTTTTGGCACGGTTGCGATATTCCAACGTATAGCGCAGAGCATTCACGACAGCTTGCAATTGTGCGGGGTTGAGGCGCAGCAAGTGCATGTCTTCGTCTTTGGTCCAGATGCGAACACCCATACGGGGTGTGACGTTGATGTCCACGTCAGGACGCTCGCGACCATCCAATTCACGCAAATCCGCGCTTACTTCCGGTTTACCCGTCACCCGCCCGCGAGGACCCCGGGGCGACTTTTGCCAGGTAATCTGGATTTGCCTGCGGAATTGCGTTCTAGCAGTTTCGACCGTACCCAGCTTAACATTCGGCTGGACCACTGACCAATGGTTAACGCTGCGTCGACCTACCTCCATATTTTTCGAGCCACTTCAGTTCTTCGCGCACTTTGATTTTGCCGTGCCAAGGATTCGCGTCGAGTAAGTGTCCCTCGCTAGGAAAGATCAGCAAGGTGTTGGGAATGCCTCGCGCCGTAAGGGCCCGCTCTAGCAAGTAGTCCTCACCCACGTAGACGGTAATGTCGTCGGCGCCCGCGGCGATGTGAGTAGGCGTGATGACTTTGCCGATCTGCCAGATAGGGGCTTGAGCGTTGTAATTCGGTTCGGCCTCCCACGGGAGGCCACCTAGCGAGTAAGCGTACGGAAGAGGAAACTTGTTGTTGCCCCAGTTAACGACAAACTCGGCGTCGCCAGCACCAGTGACCGCGGCTCTCTACCAAGCCGATGCGGCCCAGTGGGAAGCGCTATTTGGCTTCGCGGCAGAAGCACGCGAGCGTGCCCACGCCGCGCTTTCCGGCTGGAAGGGGCGCGACGTGGAGTACGGTGAAGCTTTGGGGTTGGCTCTGGCCAACAATGCGCGCGGCGAGCAGATAGGGATCGCAAACCTGGCAGACGATCTGGCGAAGCGCTTCCCCGACGATACACTGGTGAGGTTTGACTACCTGCCCACCCTTCGTTCGCAGATCGCTCTCAATCGCGACCAACCTTCACAGGCTGTCGAAATACTGCAAGCGTCAGTTCCTTACGAGTTGGGGACACCGGAGGCATATGGCTTCCCTCAGGCCCTGTTACCCGTTTATGTCCGCGGCGAAGCCTATCTGGCCGCGCATCGAGGCCCCGAAGCTGTGGCGGAGTTTCGGAACGTCCTCAATCATCCCGGAATTGTGTTTAACGAACCCATCGGCGCATTGGCGTACCTTCAATTGGGCAGGGCTTACGTGCTGTCCGGTGAGGACACCAAGGCAAGATCGGCCTATCAAGATTTCCTTTCAATCTGGAAAGACGCCGACCCCGACGTCCCCATCCTGAAAGAAGCCAGGGCAGAATACGCGAAGCTGAAGTAAACGGGTTACGCCCCTTCAAGGCCACTTCTGCGGGATCAAACGCCGCGATGAATCGCGGGAGATTTGATGGCGGCGACGCACTCGCCAATCACAATGGTTTCATTCCCGCAGACGAGCCTTGTTTCAGAAAACTGCCCGACCGCTCGACCCAAGCCCGCTATGGCGACGATCAGCTTTACGCCTTAGGGCTCTACATTTACTCGCTGCAGCCGCCTCTGAATCCTAATAAGTTCGATGTGTTTGCAGAGCGAGGACAGAAGATTTTCGAGCGGGAGCGCTGCGTCACGTGCCACACACCGCCGCTATACACCAGCAACGAACTGACCCCGGCCGAGGGATTCACTGTTCCTGAGGACCACACGAGGAAGTACGACATCCTTCCGATGAGCGTTGGCACGGATTCGAATCTAGCTCTCAAGACCAGGCGCGGCACCGGCTACTACAAGGTGTCGTCACTGAAAGGCGTGTGGTACCGCGGCATGTTCGGGCATAGCGGATGGTGCGCTTCCCTCGAAAACTGGTTTGATCCGCGTCGTACGCATGACGATTACGTTCCCACGGGGTTCAAACCCTACGGAGCCAAGACATACGCGGTGAAGGGCCATCCGTTCGGGTTGAGGTTGTCGGAGGACGACCGCAACGCCCTGATCGCTTTTCTGAAGACGCTGTGACTCTGTAACGCGCGGCAGAGCCAAATGCCGAAATTTAAGCTCATCGCATCCGCTATTTCGGGACCGAGCAGGAGAAGTTTGCGGCGTCGTCCGTGCTTCCAGTTCCCTTGTATTTCGCCAACTGTGGATAGGGACACAGGGGCCGCGTCCGTTCCGTCTTCCCGTCCTGGATGCGCGATGCGATGATCTGGTCCGGCGCACTTCCCGTTTGAACCCATTCGTCGATTGCCCGGATCGAATCGAAGGTGTTCGGGCCATCGCCTCCGCCGCAATGGTCCATCCCGGGAGCCATGAAGAGGCGGTAGGAGTCTCTTACATTCGCGGGACCTCCCATAAAATCCACGACGCTGTTGTAGTAGTTGATGCTGTTCAGCGGCGATATTGAGGGGTCACTCCAGGCCGGAGCGGTCGCGCCCACCGCGTACCTTCGGGTTTCACACACTCCGAAAAACGCTGGCCTCGGTGTTGGTGAAGATGAAAGTCGATGTCAAGACGGTGCAGGAGATTCTGCGGCACCAAAACTTGAAAACGACTCTTGAGATCTACCCCAAGTCGGTGTCGGAAGACAGGTTGCTGGCCTAAGGAATGTTTCTTGAGCTTCTGTTTACCACCAGAAACCCGAGCTCGTGGATGGCGTTGTGGTGGAGCAATAGCGGCAACTGTCGGTATTATGAAGAATGGAAAAAGTGATGTTAGCTTTGGAACATGCTGGCCAGGGACGGAGTTGAACCGCCGACGCCAGCCTTTTCAGGTCTTATCCGCCCTTATTTTCCAACAATTTAACTTTGCAGACTGACCCCAGTTTTGTGGCCATTCTGTGACCAGCGCCAATGTTCGCCTAGCGTCGGCTCTTAGCCATGAGCAGCAGTTTCCAAGAATCGTGAGGCCTACGATCCAAGAGCACGAAATTCCGCTCGCGCTGCGAGCAGAATTGGTAAATCCTTGTCCGCGTCTTTCCAAAGATGGAACAGGTGCAAATAGGCTTCTCTGCTTTGGGCTTTTCTTCCTTGCAGGCTGTAGCAACGGGCGATCCCCAGTACTGAGAGCGGATACAGAGTCGTCGTCGCATCGACGCTGTGATGTGTGCTGATTTTTTGAAACTCTGCTTCTGCTTGAGCCGGCGCATCGACCGCTAGATAGGCTACTCCTCGCACATAGATTGGCAACATATCTGCTAACGATCCCGATTCGTACGGAAGTGCCGGCTCCATAAGGCTCTTTACTTCGGAGGGTGAGCTTCGTTTCGAGATCGCGGCGAACGTGCTGATGATTGGCGAATAAATTCCCAGATTGAACGTGGAGAGAGGGTGATCGTGATCCATCTCGGCCATCAGGAGCTGCGCGCTGTGCAGATCATGTTGGCGGAGGGCAACCATGGCTGCTAGGCCGTAAACCATTTCATTTTTTCCCAGCGTCAAGGCGCGTTCGGATTCTCGCTTGGCAATCGATGAGCGGCCCATCTCGGAATTCATCTCAGCAGATTCCACCAGGGCGATGGCAGCTGCTTCCGAGTCGCCATTACTGATGTCTACTTCAGCGGTTCGCTCGAAGAGTCTCGTGGCTGCTTCAATCTTTCCTTCTGATGCGGCAGCCGATCCGCGAGCGAACATCATTCCTACGTCATCGGGATGTTTCCCAGCCCATTCGAGCTGATGATCAATCGCTGCTTGATCGCCTTCCAGTGACGCGATTGCGAAAAGATCAAGATGGATAAAGCTATTGTCGCGGCCTTTTGCGAGCAGCTGTTCGCAAATCGATTTCGCGTCATTTAGGTGATTTAGCCCAATTAGAGCGGCAATCAGATTGGACGAACCAAAGTCCTGGGAAGGCCCAAGCTCCACGGCTTTGCGCGCAGAATCTACTGCCGTCTCATATCGACCCAAGAGAACCGCGTTGTTCGCGATCGCGTTGTATGGCAGCCAATCGTTTGGGTAGAGTTCCGTCCAGAGCTTGTAAGTCTCTGACCCATGCTCTCGTTCTCCTGTCACGATGTCAAAATAACGTCCCGTTATATAAAGACGTTCAGGCTCGGTCGCACGGGCCCTGAGCTCAAAAGCCTTCTGAAAGTATTGTCTGGCGTAGGTCGCATCTCCCGAGTTCGAGTATGCTGATCCCAACTGTGCATACGCGATGGCAAAACTAGGATCTAATGTAATCGCCGTTTTTAGCACGGCACGTGCTTCAACGTTTTTCGAGTGAGTACGCAGTTCTAGTCCGAGCTGATAGGCCTTTAGGGCCTCAAGGGAACTCGTTGTTGCCTGTTCCATTGGGACATCGAATTTCTGCAATGATTCGCGCGACTCACCTAATCTCCTGCGGAGATGGTCTACTTCTGAGCTGAGCCGGGGCAGGACTTGTTCTTTATTGTCTGCGGAAAATGTTTGATGTATCAGCGACGCTCCGTCACTGCAACGTCCGGCATCCAGGGACAAGGTGTAATTCCGGCCAGTGGTTCGGATTGAACCAACAATCAAAGCTGCACCGTTCAAGCGCTGACAAACCTGACTGGCCAACGCCGGAGTGAGGCTGTCATCGGGTGAACGCCCAAGGGCCTGCAAGGCGGATCTCAATTTCTCATCTGGAAGAAGATTTAGGTAGGGGGACTGTCTCAGGTGGATGATGAGGGCGCGCCGCAAAGAGCCATCGAACACTGGATCGCCTGTGTTGTTTTCAAAATCACCGATCACGATGGCGGCGTGCTCAGAGACCTTTGCCCTCGACCCGTACAGCCAGAGCCCGACGCCGACAACGACCGTTACGAGGACTGCAAGCAGTGCTCTAACCGTAGCTCTTTTGTTCCATTTCCACGAATCAGGGACGGCCGGGGTCCGGCTCGCAACGCTTGCCAGGCTGGTATCCCCTACCTTAACGGGCGCTATGAACCGGTAGCCGCGCCGAGGAATGGTCTCGATAAATCTGGGATTGCCAGCATCATCCCCAAGAGCTTCTCGAACCTTGAGTACGGCCACTCCCAAGCTTTTGTCGAATTCGACAAAAGTATTTTGTGGCCAAAGTCGATTTCGAATCTCTTCCCGCGAAACAATCTGTCCGGCGCGTTCCACCAGTAGCAGCAATAGCTGGAAAGGCTGTTCTTGCACACGCACACGTACCGAATCGCGCGTCAGTGTGCCATCGCCCGGGTCAAGCACATAAAGTCCGAAACTGTAGCTTGCTTCCGGGGCGGGAGAATTGTCAGTAGCAGAGGCCTTCATACGCCCAAGCGCGGTTTTGAGCGTCGAGTTTAGCACGAAAACAGGCTAAAGCGAGTTAATCAGGCTCTCTAAATCATTAGAACAGAAAGAATTAGCAGTTAATGCACAAATTGCGCTCAGTTGATTTGCGAATTCCGCCGGTCGGAAGCAAAGTTCCCGTCGTTGCGCACCGAATTTGATCCTGCGGAGGGAGAGATGAGCGCTTGCCAATCCTGTGGTACCGCGTTAGCCGCTGACACTCGCTTCTGTCAGTCCTGTGGGTCGCCGACAGAACTCAGGCCGGATGTCACTGGTTCTGCTTCTGCCATGGAGAGTTCGGCTGGGATCGCAGTCATATCTCCCCCGGGGGAGACGGGATCGAAAATGATGGATACGAATCTCGTGGGAGCGCTCACCTACCTCGCCGGCTTCGTAACGGGGATCGTGTTTCTGGTCCTTGACCCGTACAAGTCGAACTCCTTCGTTCGCTTTCACGCTTTCCAGTCCATTTTCTTTAATGTCGCGTGGGTCGCCTTCTGGATTGTCTGGATGATTGTCTCGGCCGTGCTGACACCTTTGACAGCCGGAGTCTTTGGCTTAATCGCTTTGCCATTGATGCTGATTTTCACTCTCGCCGGCTTTGGAATCTGGATCTTCCTGATGGTTCAGGCTTATCAGCAAAAACTTTTCAGGTTGCCGATCGTTGGTGAATTCGCCGCGGAGCAAGCGGGCGTAAGACTGTGATTTGCGGTTGGTCTCGCAGCGTTGAAGAGGAGAGAAAATGACACATTGTTTCAAACTCCCGGCAGTGTTCGTCCTTTTGTCACTCATTGCTTTCGGGCAGTCTTCCGGCAAAACGCGTACCTATTACGTCGCTGCTGACGAAGTGGACTGGGACTACGGTCCCGACGGCGTTAACAAGATGATGGGCATGAATTTCGACGGCTATGCCGCCACCTTCATGCAGAGCGGGCCCCACAGCATCGGCAAGGTGTATCGAAAGGCGGTTTATCGTGAGTACTCCGATGCCTCCTTCACCCAGCTCAAGCCTCGCGCTCCGGAGTGGGAACATCTCGGAATTCTCGGGCCTGTGCTGCGCGCGGAGGTCGGAGATACCATCCGCGTCGTTTTCCGCAACCATGCCACGCGGCCTTACAGCATGCATCCACACGGAGTGTTCTACGAGAAGGCTTCGGAAGGTACGGTCTATCAGGATGGTTCCTCCGCCTCCGATAAGGCCAATAGCGTTGTTCCGCCCGGCGAGACTCACACCTATAACTGGGAAGTCACCGAACGTGCCGGTCCCGGGCCCGCCGATGGCAGCTCAGTCGTGTGGCTCTATCACTCTCACGTTAACGAGCAGCGCGACGTAGCCAGCGGCCTGATCGGGCCTATCATCATTGCCGCGCGAGGCACGGCCGACCCCAACGGCCGCCCCAAGGATGTGGACCGTGAGTTCATCTGTCTTTTCCTGATCTTCGACGAGAACGCGAGCTGGTACCTCGACCATAACATCCAGACCTTCACCACGGATCCCAAGGGCGTGAACAAGTATGAAGGCAAGCCTATGGACAGCGACGGAGTCTTCTCGTTCTTCGGAACCGGCTTTACCTCTCAGAACTTCCGCTCCAGCATCAACGGTTACATGTACGGCGACGGGCCGATGATGACGATGAAAAAAGGAGAGCGCGTGCGCTGGTACATGATGTCAATCGGCGGCATCATTCAGGGCCACACGCCCCATTGGCACGGGAACGTCGTCCTCGCCAAAGGACACCGCACGGATGTCGTCACCCTCGCGCAGGCGGAGATGATCACCGCCGACATGATTCCCGACAACCCCGGTATCTGGATGTACCACTGCCACGTCGATGAGCACATGGTGACGGGCATGGCCACGCTGTACAAGGTTGAACCGTAGACCAAGAAGCCCGACAGAATCTCCCAGCAAAATCGGAGAAACTGCTCCAAGCGATTGGGAAGGAGAAAGAAGTGTTCTTCAGAAAATGTCTCGTCACCTTCGGCTTAACTCTGTTGTGCCTGCCAGTCAGCCTTTCAGCTCAACCTGGCTGGAAAGTAGTGAAAGACAGAGCCAATTCCTGCCAGATCTCGGTGCCAGAAAACTGGGGCCAGTCTGTCTTCACGGTGAGATCGGATGGCAAGGTAAGAGTCTTCAGCGCGGAAACACAAAAGATGGTGGCAGAAAGAATGATCGAGAACACTCCGAAGCTTGTCTTCTACGTAATGAAATCGCATCGGTCGGCGGGAGACCAACCGCTGGTCACTTATCAGGCTTCTGTGCCCGGGAACGGATATCACTGTACCGCGCAAATCAACGTGAAACCGGACTATCCCGAGGACCAGGTCAAGCGCATTGTGGCGACTTTCGCAGCCAAATGAAAATTGCCGGCGCATGGCTGCCAGCCTACTACGAGATCGAGAGCAAAACAGTTCTTCGGATTCTAAATGCTGGCAAGCGGCCCATCGCTACCAATAGTTCACTGAGGAGGTTCCCGATGTTTGGCAATCGCTTCATCACTCGTTCTCTTTTTTGGTCGCTCATGATGGCTAAGCTTCTTTCATCGGCATACGCGGCGGACTCCTGCCAGCCGGTGTTTGACGCGCTTACGAAATTGATCACGACTCCCAGCCATAGCTATACGACCAGCACCGCGGCAAATGGCGGCAAGTGAAATGTTCGTTCGAAACTCAATACAACGGAGGTTCGCCTCAAATGAAGAGTTTTCTGCTCGGTACCCTGTTTCTTTGCGCCGCCGTCTGTGCTTTTGGCCAGAGTCTGCCCGTCAAGGAAGGGCTCTGGGAGAGCACCGTCTACGACGATGATGGCACACCCAGCGTGCGCTTCCTCAACTGCGTCACCCAACAAACCTTCGCCGAGGCGATAGCCAAAGCCAACACCCAGCCCGGATGTAAGGTGGCGGGCCAGAACATCACCGGCCACGGCATGACGATAGATCTTTCCTGCCGCCGCCCCGACGTTGAGACGAGTGTACACCAGGTAGTAGAACTCGTTGATTCAGAACATACCCGGGGTACCACAACAATGAAGATGGTCTACAAGGGCAAATCGAGCGACTCGACCACCAAGTCCAGCAGTCACTTTGTCAAATCCGACTGCGGAAAGCTCAAGCCTGGCGATCGCCCAGTGATCATTGAAGAGAAGCAGTGATTTGTTCGACTGCGTGTGTTTGAACGAAGAACATCGCGCAACAGCATTTGAGTACCCCGCGCCCGGCGCAGGTTCAACTTCAAATACCCAAGGAGCACAAACAATGCCAAACTTTTGCGTGAAATGCGGAGCGCCCCTGAGTGGTGGCCCCTTCTGCGTGAAATGCGGAGCGGATGCGCGCAGTGTAGTTCCGTCCCTGCAGCCGCAATCGCCACCAAACGCCCCCCAGCCACCTTCACCACGTCCTGCTTTAGAAACCAGTACGCCCGCAAGCGCCAAACAAGGCATGAGTTCCCTCGCCAAGCTCGGCATCGCGGCATTGGGCGTCATCTTAGTCGGCGGCGCGGCGGGAGCCGTTGGTGTGTATTACGTTGCCCATAAAGTCAGCCAGAAATATCACGAGGTATCGGACGAAATTCTCGGATCAGGTTCCGGCTCGGGCAGCAATACCGAAGAGGGCTCAGCTAAGGCCGGATCGAAAGATTCAAGTTCGACTAACTCGTCATTGGGCGATGTCTGCCGCTTCTTAAGCAAAGAGGACGTGAGTAAGGCGATCGGCGTTGAGATCGTCCGCACCGAGCCCGGTGACAACGGCTGCAGTTACGTCGCGAAGGGCACGCAGGCGGATATGACGGCAAAGCACCTGAAAGCGATGGTGGCCGACAATGGCGCGGACAAAAAGACGCAGGAGATTGCCGAGAAAATCGCCGGCGGCATGTTCACGGCATTTCAGGCTGAAAGACCCGCGGCCGAGCAGGACAACTCGGGAGAAGTGCCGGTGTTTACGTTCTCCCTCGATCAGCACGCCGCCGAAGAACAGATGCGACTCAACGCCAAAGTATTGGGCAATCTGGGGCCCCAACAAGGACTTCCGGGCATTGGCGACCAGGCGTTTGTATCGGCGGATGGAGTGGTGATTGCCCGCAAGGGAAAGACGTTGATTCGAATTATGTACATCACCTGCCCCTGCGGCGTTGAGCAGGTGAAGCCGCTGGCCATGAAGATCGCGGATGCTCTGTGACCGCATCAAATCGAACCTTTTTCGTCGAAATGTTCCATTGAACGAGACTGGCGTTATACAAAAACAGTTTGGAAGTGCAAATCAGAAAACGAACACTCGAGGAGGCTCGATGAAAAACACTATTCTTACCGCAGCTGTCATTGCTTTCTGCCTGGCGACCGCTGCAGGCCAGGCAAAAGTGCTGACGAACGATCCACTGACCGGCCTTGCGCTGATTCCCGCCACCGTCCTATTCAAGAATGTGGGCAACGAGCCCGACAAAATGCCTGACGGACAAGTTTGTAAGAGCAAAACACAGGGCAATTTCTATTCTCTGTCTACCGTCATGAATCCGGCGAACGCGATCAAAATGGACGCCGCGGCAGCATGGTACGCGTCGCATCTTTCTGGGTTCAAGAAGATCCAAGGCTACGCCGACGGCCGCTCGCAAATCGCCTTTTACAACGCCGACGGAACCCTCGTCATTTTATTGACCGGACAATTAGGTGCGCAGGGTGAGAACACAGACGCGTTCTCGGTCTCCTATGAACGCTCCCAACCTGGCTTATCCGTGAAAACGATCGTAGGCTTGACGCAAGGAAAATTTGTCTGCAATTGATCGAGGCTGATCGAGCAGAGCTATTTCCAGAACGGACAGTGTTCACGACCCGGCGCCCACATGAAGAAAGCTGCTTTGATTTCGCTCGTTGTGCTGAATTGCGTAATGTTTATCGTCAACATAAACGCACAGTCATTAACATCTGCGCCGAAACCGTCCGCTGAAATTGCCGGACTCACCAAAGCACTGCAAGGAGAGTGGTCGCTGACTGGCGCCGGGAGTTTTCTGCCGGGCAACCACTCCTCGGCGTTATAGTCTCGCGTTTCAAAGAAGGAACTTGGGGAAGAACACTTCGTTGGGCGGCGGAATTCGCGACTCTGAGCGTTGCTGACAATGGTCAGAATCGTCCGCGAACCGTGCAAATCTCTGGATCTTGGGGAGGGATCATGCGACCGTACATTCATTCACGGGGCTCGATACACAAACTCCTGTGGGTAACCGACTGTTCAGTCGGAAAACACGCACAAAACAGTGTGCCAGAAGATGTGTCCTTTTTTCAGTGGTACTACGGGCTCGCGGCGGACTATTTCGAGACCTCCCCGCAGCACAAATCGATTTATAAGAATGTGTCGGTCACAGGGAAGTGCACCGGGCTCGACAGTGATCCTCTGGTGCAGGCGATACTCGTACAGCAAAGGGATTTCGGCCACCCGGTGATCGATGGGAAAGCGAGCGTCGTGCACGGCTCGGGTTTCGTGGAGGCCAAGGCCTTTTTTGTGCTGCGGCTCGGGGCGCGTTTTGCGTGCATGTATCCTACGCTCTGGCCGAGGCTCGATCTCATACCGCGTTGTCCGCCGCTCATCGCAGCAGCGAGTCGAGCAGCCATTCCGCAGCGGTCGGAGCTTTAATTGAGAGCATTCTGAGTGTAATCGGGGGACACCCATGAATCGCAAAGATTTACTCGCTGCTGGCGCAGGGTTGACGCTCGCTGAGTTTCCTTTTCGTCTTGCGTCTTTTCTGCAAGCTTCGGGTGAACGGAATCACGAATCAGACCGCGGGACCACTCGACATCCCGTGCTCGTTCGCTCTGCCTTGACGCGCAAATCCGACGGCACCGACGAACCTGTAACTGTCCAAACGATGTTCTCAACCGAGGTGGTTCGTTCCTCCGACTCGGACGGGAGGCTTCCAGTCTATGTATTTCCCGTAGGGGAGCACCATGCATATCGCGGCGCGCCGCTCCTCCGTAAATGGATACGCGACAACGGTAACCATGCGGTGCCTGGTTCTCCCAGCGCAAGTGTCGTGCCAGTTCACCCCAGCGACCCTTCCCCTACGCGCTGCGGAGATTGCGGACGCAAGCTGGGTACTTTCGGTGCCGGCCCGAACCGTGCCAGGTGCGTACTCCGGGATGGTGGAAGTAACTGACGGCATGATTACCCAGGATCTCCCCTTCACGTTAAACATCGGAGATTTTGCGATGAGTCTCGCTTCTCCCATGCAGCAGGCCCAATCGACCGGGTACGCAAGCTACACGATCACACTCATTTCCATTTTCGACTACGACCAGCAGGTCGTGAACCTGAGTTGCACCGGGCTCCCACAGGGGGCATCTTGTCCCTCGACTGACTTCTACAGTCTGCCTTCTCCGAGTGGAACCAGCTATACCTTCGGCGTAATTACGCAGTCGGTCCCTGCAGGAAACTACCCCTTCACGATCACCGGTACGAGTTCTCCCCTCACGCATTCGGTCAATGCGACGCTAGAGGTCACGGATTTCAGCGCATCCGTTACTCCCACTGCTGCAACCGTTGCAGCGGGACAATCGGCAACGTTTCAACTGTCGATATAGGGGCAGAACTCGGGAGAAATTTCAGCTTTTGCGCCGTTCGGATTTCAGGTTTTTCAGGCCGCTAAGGTCCTAACTCCTTGAATCGTTACGCTCGTGGAATCGTCACGCTCGTGAATTTCACCTTTCAGGCACACGCACAGAGACGCACGCTGCGGCTGAAGCCGGCATTCTTTCGGAACGATTGCGGTACGGCTCGAAGCCGCACCCTTTCATAACAAATCCCAAGATACGATTTTAAGATTCCGATTCTTCGCGCTGCAGTTTGCGGGTTTCGGCCAGCAGGGACATGGAGTGCATCAGGTTCTGCAGGGTGACGATGCCGATCAGCCGCTGGTCTTCGACGACGGGGATGATGCTGGAATTGCGGGCGGTGAGTTTGCGGAAGGCGGAGCCGAGCGAGTCCTGGCGCAGGGAGACTTCGAAAATCTTGTTCATCACAGCCTGCACGTAGCCGTTTCCTTCGGCGCGCAGGGCATCGAGAATGCGCTGCTTCGAAATGACTCCGACCATGTCGCTGCCGCGGACCACGGGGAAATCATCCTGCAGGGAGTGGACAGCTTTCTCCAGCGCGTCTTCGAGCGTGTCGGCGGGGGAGAGCGTGGCGAAGTCGGTGAGCATGACTTCTTCGAGGCGAACGCTGTCGAGGACGGATTGGAACACCAGGGCGCGCTCTTCCAACTGAGCGGCGGAGAAAACGATCACGCCGACCATGGTGAGCCAGTTGTTGCTGAACAGGCCAGCTAGCATCAGGACCATGGCAATGGCGTTGCTGATGGAAACGGCGCGCCGTGTGGCGACGGAAGCGTCGAGAGTGCGGGAAAAGAATGCCCGCAGTACGCGCCCCCCATCCAGAGGATAGGCGGGCAGAAGATTCAGAACCGCCAGCCAAAGATTCGCCCCCACCAGGCTTTTCGGCAGGTTGGTGGCTTGCAGGAATGGCCACTTCCACAAATCGATCCCGCGCCCGGAGGCAGTTACAACGCTGGCGGTAAGACAGGCCAGCGCGAAGCTCGCCAGCGGTCCGACCAGTGCGAGGCGTACCTCGCGCCGCCACAGCTGCGCCGCGGGTTGCGGCTTCACGATGTGCGATTCGTCATACAGTGCGACGCCCGTGAGGGGCAGAAGGATGACAGCCTTCGGAATCAACCCGACGCGGCGGGCGGCCAGCATGTGGGCGCATTCATGCGCGCCGACGCAAGCCAGAAGGATGGCAACGAGTGCCAGGTCGCGAGGTCCGGTGACGTTGCCCGGGTGAGCCCCATAATCCATATAGAAAACGAACATAGGCAGGATGAGGAACGTGAGGTGAATGCGGACATCGACGCCGAACAGGCGGCCTGCCGGGATGGACCAGCTTCGCATAATGGCTTCGCTACTTTTATTCTACATGGATGGATATAGTTGAGTGCGGGACCCGAAAGTACAGGCACCAAGAGTACAGAGCCATGCGCGTAATTGCGGGGAAATATCGAAGCCGGCCGCTGCGGTCGCTGAAGGGGATGGACGTGCGTCCGACGTCGGACCGGCTGCGGGAGACGCTGTTCAATGTGCTGACGGCGGGGAATCCAGCGGCGCTCGAAGGCAGCGTGTGGCTCGATCTGTTTGCGGGAACGGGCGCGGTGGGCATCGAGGCCCTGAGTCGCGGGGCCAAAGAAGTATATTTCGTGGAACACTCGGCGGCCGCGGCGGACGCGATCCGCGGCAATCTGGAAGGGCTGGGTATTAGCGCGGGCTTCAAGATTCTGCAGGAGGACTTGCCGCGCGCCTTCTGGCGGATGGAGCGGCAGCATGTGGCGGCCGACGTGGTGTTCATCGATCCGCCGTACAGTATGCAGGACGCTTATATGAAGACGCTGCGAGCGCTGGCGGATTCGTCGCTGGTGTGGGCGATGTCGGTCGTGATTGCCGAGCACGAGAAGAAATTCGATCCGGGCGAGGAGTTTGGGCCGCTGCGGAGGTTTCGGCATCTGGCGCAGGGCAGCGCGGCGCTGAGTTTTTACCGCTTGGGCGGCGCGGGGGATCTGCGAGTGTGAGGGCGCGAAAAGCTTTTAACCGCTGAGTGCGCGGAGAAAAGTCGCTGAGTACGCGGAGAAAAGCTACATGATTAACTCGTTCGGCCGTCGAACGATGGGGTGCTGCATTTCTTCCAGATCGTTCTTCACCATGTTCAGGCCGTAGACGCACTCTTCGAAATTCTTCGAAAGAGTGGCGAACAAGGGCGCAACTTTGGCGTATTCAAAGTGCTCAAACTTGGAAACGATGTAATAGCTTTCCTTGCCGGCCTTGACCCACTCGACAAAATTCTCCAGACGCTGGCGGCGCAGCCGGAAGTGATTGATACTTTCGGGAAACATTCCCGCGAGGAACAGAGTGTAGTCGCCGATGTGTTTGCGCACCTGGCGCTCGCGGTCAAACGACGGAGCGGGGCCGTAGACTGGATCCGATTCCAGCAGCATCTCGCCGACGTCGGCCAGTGGACGATCGGATGCGTCGTGAATTTTGTAGAACTGATCGGCTTCGCAGAACTCCGCCAGCAGATGCGAGACATAGGCCACGATCTGCGGATCGCGAATGCCGATTTCCGAGGCGTAGTGCCGTCCTACTAAGTCCTGAAACAACTGCTGCAACGGATGCGATTCCGGAATCATTTTGATCCCCCTGAACTCCGCGATTGGCACGGAGTTTCAGCCACATGCTGTGTTGATACCGTAGTTCATAGGGCAACGCAAGTGACTTTTGTTTATTCGCATGATTCGTTTTACTAATGAGTTAGAAGCGGGCGGGTTGCGAGCGTGTTGTGCGCGGAATCCGTTAGAACTGGGGCGGTTTGCTATCAAACGTGGGGGGAATTAGCTGTATTTGCTGGCAGTCGGCGAAGGTGGCTGCCAATTTCGCGGAGTAATCTTCTTGATTCGCCTTGTAGAATGAGCGGCGGACCGGAGGAATTACATGAATCGTCAGAGTGGGGAGCGGCAGAACATTTCGAGTGGCACCGCGTGGGAACCGATCGTAGGTTACTCTCGTGCGGTCAAAGTAGGCTCGTATGTGCACGTTTCGGGGACAACAGCCACGGGGCCGGACGGGAAGATTGTCGGCGTGGGAGACGTGTATGCGCAGGCGGTGCAGACGTTGAAGAACATCGAGATCGCATTGCGGAAGGCGGGTGCGAGTTTGAAAGATGTGGTGCGTACGCGCATGTACGTCATGAACATCGCGGAGTGGGAAAAGATCGGCAGAGCGCACGGGGAAGTCTTTCGCGACATCCGTCCGGCAACGGCGATGGTTCAGGTGAGCGCGCTGATCTCACCCGAGATTCTGGTGGAGATTGAAGCAGACGCGGTGTTGCCGCGAAATTGAAGATAGCGTTCAGGTCAGCGGCTTCGACATCGTCACGAAATGACAAGGCAGCTTCGGGTTCAAGTCAGGCGGGAAGGGAGCAGTACCGGTTTCGACGTATCCGCGTCGGCGGTAGAAGGCATGGTTTTCCTGCCGCAGATTCACAATCTGCAAGTCCATAAAGCGGCTGCCCGCCTTGGCGCAATAGTCCTCGGCGGCCATCATCAGTGTAGAGCCAAGGCCGACCCTTTGAAGCCGAGGATCGACCGCCAGCAGACCCAGGTACGACCGATCACCCCTCAGTTCTACGTAGACGCAGCCTTCAAGAGATCCGTTGTCATCGGTGACTAGGAACTTGCCCTTGCACCACAATTCCCGCAGGGCCTCGAGGTCGACACGATCGCTGTCGATGAGGAAGTTCTCAGCGCGCCGAAACGCAGCGTTGATCACGGAGACGATGGCCTCCTCATCCCGGACTTCCGCAACCCGAATCTGCAAGGCTGATCCTCCTCGGTCCAGTATCTGCCCCGACGTATCGAGGCAGGCGATTGCGTAAGGGTATAGAATCCTTCCGGCCAAATCACATTTTAGTTTTAGCGGACAGGAATTTCCGCAAACACTATGGAGGAGAATGCATGAAGCGCCTGCTCTTGATCCTGTCTCTAACATTCACCATGTACGCCAGCGCGCAACTGACCGGTTCGTCATCGGCGCAGGTTACGGTCATTCGTGCCGGCACACTCATCGACGGAAAGTCTGACAAGCCGCGGCGCGACCAGGTGATCGTCATACGAGGCAACCGCATCGAGAGCGTCTCTGACGCGGCGAATGCTAACGTTCCGGCCGGAGCGGCGGTGATCGACCTTTCGAAGGAAACCGTACTGCCGGGGCTGATCGATTCGCACACGCACATCTTTCTGCAGGGAGAAGATCCGGCCCAGGGCGGATACGACGCCAACATTCTGACGGCGCCTTTGGCGATGCGGGCGGCGCGAGCCACGGTCGCGGCGCGGCGGGCGCTGGAGCAGGGTTTCACCACCTTGCGCGATGTAGAAACCGAGGGTGCGGGCTACGGCGATGTCGGCATCAAGCAGGCAATTGAGGCCGGCTATATTCCGGGGCCGCGGCTACTGGTGGTGACGCGCGCCATCTCGACCACGGGAGGATATCCGCTGGAAGGATACGCGCCCGAATTGGAGATGCCGAAGGGCGCGCAGATCGTCGACGGCCCGGTGGAGGCTCGCAAGGCCGCGCGCGAACAGCTCGACCACGGCGCCGATTGGATCAAGGTGTATATGACGCATCGTTCGTGGGTGGGAAAAAATGGGGAGTTGGTCTCGCAACCGACGCTTACGGTCGAGGAACTGCGGGCGATAGTGGACGAAACCCACGGTTGGGGCAAGAAGGTGGCGTGTCACGTGTACGGCGGAATCGGCTTGCACCGCGCGCTCGACGGCGGATGTGATTCCATCGAGCACGGCCTCGATCTCGACGATGCCGCAATCGCGCAGATGCTGAAGCAGGGCACGTGGTATGTGCCCACGCTCAGCGTCTACTACACCGACTGGGCTGCGGCGGACACGCCCGGCGGGCAACGCGACCGGTTGCGAGCCTCGGCGCACGAGGTGTCGTTCAAAAAGGCGCTGAAGGCAGGGGTGAAGATTGTATTTGGCACTGATATGGGCGGAATCCCCTGGACGGAGCCGATCGCACAGGAATTCTCGCGCATGGTGGAATTCGGCATGCAGCCGATGGACGCCATTCTGAGCGCGACTTCGCGCGCGGCGGTGATGCTCGATATGGAAGGGCAGGTCGGCGTGGTTGCTCCGGGCGCGTTGGCCGACATCGTCGCGGTAACCGGCGACCCACTGCGCGATATCAAGCTGTTGGAGAACGTCTACTTTGTGATGAAGGACGGAAAGGTGTTTCGCGCAAAGTAGGTATTTGGACTGATCAACATCCAAAACGCGGACTATCGGGATATTTTGTTGCAAATTCCCTTGACATCGGCTTTGCCGCGAGCATAATGCGTCAATCCCGTTTGATTCGGTCAAATTCGACTCCAGGTCGTATCGACCTCTGCCCTCTGACCGAAGACCGATGGAGGTATTTATGAGCGTGCTCGATCTTTGTGACCGTGAGATTGCCGCGGTAGGACTGGAAGCCACCGTCGCCGACGCTATTCATAAGATGCTCGACCATCATGTCGGAGCCGTCGCAGTGGTCGACAACGAGTACCGCGTGGCAGGGATTTTTACGGAGCGCGACGTGCTGCGAAAAATGGCGCTCAGCCATGTGGATCCGAGGACGACGTCGGTGCGCGAACTGATGACCACGCCGGTCGAGATGGCTACGCGGGGCACGGGCGCGGGCGAAGCTCTGAGCATCATGCTGGAGCGGCACTTCCGCCATCTGCCGGTGGCCGATGACAACGGCAAGCTGCTGGGGATTCTATCCATCAGAAATCTGCTGGAGTGGCGCGTCGACGACCTGAGCCGCGAACTGGAATCGCTCGAACAGTATGTCTCCAATGACGGGCCCGGGGGCTAGGGACATTACGCTTTCAGGCTTATTCCTCTTCTGATGGACACATCCCCCGCCCTGTCCCGGACAATTGCTGGCGTGCGCATCGCCACATCCGTGTTCTTTCTTCTATTCGGCGAATATAAAGTGGCGGGGCCGGGCTTTGCCCACGGCGGCTTTCAAACCTACCTGCAGGATTTCATTGCGAACAGTGTGGTCAGCTTCTATCGTCCGGTTCTGGCGGAGTTGGTTCTGCCGCACGCTGTGTTTTTCGGGTATGCGGTTGGGGTGGTCGAATTGCTGATCGGCATTTCGCTGTTGATCGGATTTTGGGTGCGGCCCGCTTCGATTCTAGGCATATTGTTTCTGGTAAATATGCTTCTGTCCACGTGGTGGGCGCCGGGTCACGGAGCGCCGGTCTGGCGCTATTTCGGCGCGGAACTTGATCACCTGCCGTTACTGCTGCTATTTATCATCTTCTTCGCGGCGGACGCCGGGCGAGTCTGGGGTCTTGACGGACGGCGGAAACCGGCGGCTCGCGGGTAGTCGCTGTTGCCAAGCAAAACATCTGTTCAAACAACCGGGAAAGGGAACGTCATACATGAACATCAGCATGAGCATCACGAGGATCGGCGCGGTTGCGGTTGCGTTATCGTTTCTGACAGTCGCGGGGACTGCCCAGACGCCGCGGCACGTGGTGGTCCATGCCGGGCATGTGCTCGACGTGAAGACGGGCAAGCTGCTGGCTGACCAGATGCTGGTTATCGAAGACGGACGGATCGTGAGCACGGGCGCGGCGGCGGAGGCGAAGATTCCCGCGGATGCCGTGCGCATCGACCTGCCGAATTCCACGGTGCTGCCAGGCTTGATTGACGCACACACCCACTTGACCATGGACCCGAAGTTCGGTTACGAGGAACTGGGAATCTCAGTCGCGCGCGGGACACTGATCGGCGCCAAGAATGCGCGGCTCACGCTGCTGGCGGGATTTACGACGGTGCGCAATGTGGGAGCGAGCGGCTACAGCGATGTTGCGCTGCGCGATGCGATCAATGCCGGCGATGTCGCGGGCCCGCGGATGCTAGTGAGCGGCCCGGCCCTCGGCATCACCGGCGGACACTGCGACAATAACCTGCTGCCGTATGAGTATCACGCGGTCGGCGACGGCGTGGCGGACGGCATCGCGGCGGTGCAGCACAAGGTGCGCGAGAACATCAAGTACGGTTCTGATTTGATAAAAATCTGCGCCACTGGCGGAGTGCTTTCCAAGGGCGACGATCCGCAGGCTTCGCAGTACACCTTGGAGGAAATGAAGGCCATCGTTGCCGATGCCCACCGCCTGGGACGAAAAGTTGCCGCCCACGCGCATGGAGCGCAAGGCATTCTGTGGGCGTCAGAGGCGGGAGTCGATTCCATCGAACACGGATCCTACATTGACGACGCGGGGATCGCGGAGATGAAAAAGAACGGCACTTATCTTGTGCCGACGCTTTACCTCGGCGATTGGTTCCTGGAAAATGCCGAACGAAATCATGTGCCCGATTTCTATCTGGCCAAAGCCAAGGCGGTCATGCCGATTGCGCGTAAGAACATCGCGCATGCGTTTGCCAGCGGAGTGAAAGTTGCTTTCGGCACGGATGCCGCGGTGTATCCGCACGGACTCAACGCCCACGAATTTGCCGTGATGGTGAAGCTTGGGCTGACGCCGCTGCAGGCGATTCAGGCCGCGACGTTGAACGCCGCGGATCTTCTCGGGTGGTCGGGCAAGGTCGGCAGCCTGGAGCCGGGGGTTTGGGCGGACCTGGTCGCGGTGGATGGGGATCCGGTCAAGGACGTGACCACTCTTGAGCACGTGAAGTTTGTGATGAAGGGCGGAGAAGTGGTGAAGAACGAGTTCGGAAAGTAGCAAAAACTGAACCACAGAGGACACAGAGGAAACACAGGGTTTCCACTGTGTTTCCCCTGTGTCCTCTGTGGTTAAGCTTTTTTGCCGCCAGCGTCCCGCGCCCGCTCGGTAACCCAGTCGGTCCAGTAGGCGGAGGCTCCGCTCGACAGTAGCGGGGCTTCGCCTTCGACGGCGTCGACGAAGTTTTCCAGCATGGGGTAGTGCAGGTTGGCGTGGGGCGGGAGAGTCTCGCGGCCGCCGGGATACACGAGATCGGGCCCGTTCAGTGGAGACAATTCCATCTCACCCTCGGTGCTGCGGATGCGGCATTCGTCGCGAGCCACTTTTGAGTGCCAGCGAACGTCGACGATGCCACGGACTCCACCGGAGTATTCGATCATCACGGTGGCGTTGTCTTCGACCGCGTAGTGATGCACGACGTTCGAGAGTTGTGCGTTGACGCGCTGCGGCTGGCCGAACAGAAAATTCAGCACGTCGATGCGGTGCGAGGCGATGTCGTAGAGCGGTCCGCCTCCGGCCTTAGCGGGATCGACCAGCCAACTGCGACTGCCAGTGCCGTCAAACCACATGTGCGACGTGAGTTCGGCGACCACGGGCTTTCCGATGGCGCCCGCTGAAAGGAGCTGCTTCGCGCGCTGCACCTTGGGGTAAGTGCGGCGATAGTAGGCGACACCTAAAGTTCTTCCAGTTTGTTCAGCCGCTTGCACCATGCCCCGGGCCTCTGCCTCATTCATCGCCATCGGCTTTTCGCAGAGGACGTGCTTGCCGGCACGGAGCGCTTGAATCGTTTGAGGTGCATGCAGAAAGACGGGCGTGCCGACGTAGACTGCGTGAACCTTGTTGTCGGTGAGAGCCTCGTCGAGGGTTGCCCACACGCGCGCGCCGTAGGGAGCCGCTTTCGCGGGATCGCGGGTGACGAGGCCGTAAAGTTGGCTGCGCTTCTCGGATTGGATCGCGGGGATGACGCGGCGGGTGGCGATGTCGCCGATTCCGATGACGATCCAGTTGAGCATTCGGTTCTGATCTTTTCTGCGCGCGATTCTACAAAAAACTCCACACAGTATGCTCGCTCGGCGGGGCGGGCGAGAGCTTGCCCTGAGCCTGCCGAACGGACGCCCGCCCGACAGCCGCCGAGACGGCGGCGCTACAAAAATCAAAGGCCAGCTCTTGGCCGGCCTTTGAACTGATTTCAAAAAGAACTACGGCTTCTTGGGGGCGATCGCGTCTTTCGCGGCTTTGGCGACGCGGAACTTCACGACGGTCTTAGCCTTGATCTGGATGGGTTCGCCGGTCTGCGGGTTGCGTCCCACGCGGGCCTTGCGGTGCGCCTTCACCAGACGGCCGAGGCCGGGCACAACGAAGATGCCGTTCTTCTTGGTCTCTTTGATCGCGGTGTCGGCCAGGTGCTCCAGAAATGCGGCCGCGGTCTTGTTGGGGAGTTCGGTTTTCTCGGCGAGATGCCGGATCAGCTGTGTTTTGGTCAAACCTGATGCCATGTATTTCCTCCTAAAAAAATCGGTTTAATGCTAGCGGGGCCTATCTTATACCCATTGGGCTGTGGAAAACACCTTATTTTACTAGGGTTTTCTAATTCTGGAACGCGGGAGAGGCCATGTTTACAGGGCTTGCCGAGCATCCCGATGCCGGAACAGGCCTCTCATGCGTACCAACGTGGTAACCTGCGAGAAGCCATCATGTTTCGAGGAGTCCGGGATTGAGTTGCGCGATTTGTGAAGTCCGTAAGGAAAAACGCTTTTGCCCCGCTGTTCACGGGCGTATTTGCCCGCAGTGCTGCGGCGAACAGCGCGAAGTGACGCTGGATTGTCCGAGTGATTGCACGTATCTGCTGCAGGCGCGCGAGCACGAAAAGCCGCGCTCAGCCGAGCTGGTCGACCGGGCCGGATTGTTTCTCCAAATCGAGGTTTCCGACCAGTTCATGTACGAGAAAGAACATCTCCTCATGGGACTAACGTACGCGCTGGCCAAAGCGGCCCGAGCCGACCGAAGTCTGCACGATCAGGATTTGATCTCCGCGCTTACGATGCTGACGAAAACCTACGAGCGGCTGGTGAACTCCGGGCTGCACTACGAGCCACCGATCACCAGCGATGCGCAGCGGCGAGTGGCGGGCGAACTCGAGACCATGGTGAAGGAATATCGTGAGGCTGAGCTGAAACACACGGGCTTCGTTAGCCTGCGGGATTCCGATGTGTTGAAGGCCCTGGTTTTTCTGGTGCGGCTGGCGCACGGACGGACCTCGGGGCGTCCGAAGTCGCGGGCGCTGGTGGAATTTCTCTTTGCCCAGTTTCCCGAGAAGGAAGCGGCGCTGGTTGCGCCCCAGGAAGCTGCGAGCCGTATCATCCTGCCGTAGGTCGTTAGCCACGGATTTTCACGGATTCCCACGGATATGAATTCTTCTTCTTGATCCGTGTAAATCCGTGTTGATCCGTGGCTAACTGGTTTGATATTTCCGCACGGTCTGGCCTGCGGGAAGCTCATCGAGCAGTTCCTGCATCGTCTCTTTCAGCACCGGATGCCGCAGTGCGGGCGCGATCTCAGCCAGGGGCTGCAGCACGAAACGGCGCTGGTGCATCGCGGGATGGGGAATGGTTAGAGCGGGCGAGTCGAGGACTTCGCCATCGAACAAAAGGATATCTATGTCGATAGTGCGCGGGCCTTTTCGCTGAATGCGCCGGCGGCCCATCTGCTGCTCGATCTGGAGAATCGCCGCCATCAGTTGCGCGGGAGTGTCTGTGGTTTCGAGAGCCACGGCGCAGTTCAAAAACCATGCCTGATCAATGAATTCCACGGGTTCGGTCTCGTAGAAGGACGAGACCGCCACAACACGACCTTCCCTTTGCAGACAGACGAGGGCTGCGCGCAGTTGGGCTTCGCGATCTCCGAGGTTCGATCCGAGCGAAAGGTAGACGATGTTGGTCATTGGCGAATGCATTCTACGGCTGCGAAATTGTGCCGCACAATGCTGGGCGGTTTTGGAGTTGCCAGGTCATGAGGGCATGGCAAGCCGGTAAATCCGCAACGAAGGGTCCATGACCTTGGTCACTATCGTGCCTCTCGCCCGCACCCTAGAATTGCGCTATGACGTTGGACTCGCTGATCCTGAGCAAGGACCCGGAATTAGTGCGTGTGATCCGGCCGACGCTCGAGCAATTGTCGATTGATGTGGAGATCTGCCATGAGGCGCGAGCCGGCGCCGACATTCTGATCACCGACAAGTTCGACGCAGTCATTGTGGATTGCGACGATCTCAGCGGCGGTCTGGCGGTCCTGCAGGGTCTGCGGAGCACGCCCAGCAACAAGAACTCGGTTGCCTTCGCCATCCTCAACGGAAAGCGGACGACCACGCAGGATGCTTTCGGCATGGGCGCCAACTTCGTGCTGCAAAAGCCGATCAGCATGCTGAACGCCGCCCGCTGCTTTCATGCGGCGCTGAATTTCATGATCAAGGAACGACGCCGATATTTCCGCCAGCCGGTGAAGATGCTGGTCAAGGTGGTGTACGAAGGAAAAACTCTGAACGCCACCAGCACCAACATCAGCGAAGGCGGCCTGGCGGTCCAGTTGCGGGAGGCTCCGCCGAAAGGCGCGGCGCCGCATTTGAAGTTCACACTGCCGAACACAAACATCCACGTGGATGTGGAAGCCGAGGTCGCCTGGGTCGATGTGAAAGGCCTCGCCGGATTCCGGTTTCACGACCTGTCGAAGACTTCCAAGCAGGAACTCGAACAGTGGCTCGACGACCAAATCGAGCAGGAATTTCCCGGAACCAAAGAGCGGCTGGCGTCTGCGGATTCCGAAACCTCGCATTAGCGCTCGCCCCATCACACATTCATCAGTCAGGGGCATCTCTCTCTAGACTTGCGCGTGGCCGTAGCCGTGGCAATCTGGGAGATCACTCGAGGACGATCCCTGGGGAGGCAGAATGTTGACCAACGATTTCCGTATTGCCAAAGTACAAAAGACGCTGCGCTGGTTTGAGCAGGACATCCCTTTGCTCAATATGCGGGTGAAGGAGCTATCGAAGGAGCGGCAGGAATCCGCCCGGCGGTTTGCGGCGGCAGTGATTGCTGAGACCCGAGCGGAGCTGCAACGGCTGTTGCGGGAGCAACCGCACGACCTGCATGATCCGAGCGCGATGCCCTGCGAACCCGGGGAGTAAGCCCGTTTCCACCGGCCCGAACAAAAAGCAGGTTCCTCCACTCCGCCGTCGCTTGACGCTCCGGCTCCGGTCGGAATGACAATCCTATTTTAGAATTTAGAGAGAAGATCCGGCGGCGGCTTCGGCGCTGGGGGCGACTGCGCTGGCGCGGTCTTCGCCGGGGAAGGTTACTTCCTCCCACAGCGTCTTGTCGCGCAGAATGCGCGACACCAGCGCGGTATGCATGGCGTGACCGGCGCGGTCGGCGACGACGTTTCCCAGAATCTGCTTTCCTAAGAGCGCCAGATCGCCCACCAGGTCGAGCACTTTGTGGCGGACGAACTCGTCAGGAAAACGCAGCGGACCGTTCTCCACGCCATCGCGTGTGAGCACGATGCAGTTCTCGCGGGACGCGCCGCGAATCAATCCCATATCGCGCATGGCCTGCTCGTCCTGCCGCGAACCGAAGGTGCGCGCGCCTGCGATGTGCTTCAAATAACTTCCGTTGGTGAGTTCGACCTGAAAAGTTTCTTTGCCAATGAGGGGATGCGGAAAGTTGATGGAGTAGGAAACTGAATAAGTATCCGCGGGATAGACTGCGATGAACTTGTTGCCCTCGCGCATCTCAACTTCGCGGCAAATCTTCAGATACTTGCGGGCGCGTCGCTGCTTGCGGATGCCCACCTTGCGAATCATCTCCACAAAGGGCCGGGCGCTGCCGTCAAGGATGGGCAATTCGAGGTTGTCGAGTTCGACGATCGCATTATCAATGCCCATGCCGATGAAGGCCGAGAGCACGTGCTCGGTGGTGGAAATGAGCACGCCCTTTTTCATCAGGCTGGTGGCGTAACTGACGCGGGCAACGTTGCGGCTGATGGCCTCGATCTCGAATCCGTCCAGATCGGTGCGGCGAAAGACGATGCCCGTGCCCGACGGCGCCGGCAGGATGCGGATGGAAACAGGCGCGCCGCTGTGCAAGCCGACGCCACTGCATTCCACCGCGGAGCGGATTGTCTGCTCGTGGGTCAAGAATGAATGAGGCTAAGTTCAGTGAATGGCTTAGATTACGCTTATGTTAAGAAAACTGGCTGTGGTAAAACAGCCACAGTCCGTAGCGCGACAGGCTGATCAAGCAGCCGTAGGCCTTGCGACAAAAACTCGATAACCATATGCAGCACAATAAGTTACGATTCACTAAGGCGGGACCCTTCCGTCTCCCAGCGCGACCCGGGCTGCACCGCGAGCGAACCAGTTGGATAATATGCGGGACGCCGAGAATTGCGGCGGTGGCTCTTTAATCCGTGTGCGGGGTCGCGCTAGCGAGCGCGAGAATCGTTCCGCCAAACAGCAGCGTATCGAAAAAGTAGTTGAGCCCCTCAACTTTGACAGCGGTGCTCGGGTCGGCCAGCGACGCGATCAGGATCGGCCCGTAAACGAGCACGACCAGCAGCACAATCCAGGTTCCGAGATACGTAGCCGCCATCCGCGTCTTCACGTTCAGCAGAATGCCTGCCCCGGCGACCACAAGAATTGCGCCCGTCAGATAGCCGATGAGGTGACGCAAAGGAATCCACTCGGACATCAATTTTTCGAGCGGGACGCCGGGCATTCCCAGCGGGTGCAGAAAAGTCTCCGCGCCATAAAATACGCAGGCCATCCCGACCAACACGCGGCCCACGGTGATGAGCGCGCTTGCAGCTTGCCCGCGGCCGGGCCCGCCGCTTTTCTCGCGCATAGCCGTAGCCGCGAGCAGCCAGCCTCCGCCCCCGAATGCCAGTTCGCGGAGGAGCAGCGTCCATCCAAACCGGTTGCCGCGGTTGGCGAGAGCACCCGGGATGTCCATCATCGCTACAAAAAGAAACATCATGATCCCGAACAGCAGGCCGGACCAGCGCACCTGAACTTTTGTGGCGATGCTCAACGACGCAGCCAGCAACGCAAACCCGACGAAATATGCCCAGAACAAATGCCACGGAACAAACGAAGGCACGCCTTGCGCGATGCCGTTAGCGGCCGAGAGATGCTCGGCGCCGAAGACCGCCAAGGGCAGCGCGAAACACAAATTGCTCAACACGACGACCTTGTCGAGCCCGCGGGCCTGCGCGATATCGGTCTTCGCAGCCCACAGCGCAATCAGAAAAAGCAGAATGGCTGCGCCGGACATGGAGACCGCTGTGCGGGAGAACTCGAAAAACGCGAGAAGAGTCGTTGAGTGCATGTGGATGTCACGCGTGGATCGCGCGGCAAATTGTACTACTTGAAGAGCAGGCGAGAATATTTGTTTGCCAGGGCCCGGCAGCTTTCTAACATAGCAATTAGTCTGGGCCGTTGAAGAGTTTCTCTCTAGCTCTTCCCGCCTTGCTTCTTTTCCACCCTCGCCCACGCGTCCTTCAGCGCGACGGTCCGGTTGAACACCGGCCTCCCCGGTTTTGAGTCGGGATCGACGCTGAAATATCCCAGGCGTTCGAATTGATAGCGCGTGCCGGCCACGGCGTTCGCCAGTGAGGGCTCGACCTTGGCGTCGGCGATGATCTCCAGCGAATTCGGATTGAGATTGTCGAGCACATCCTGCCCCTCTTCGACGTCGTTGGGATTTTCCTTGAGGAACAAATTCTCGTAGATGCGTACTTCGGCGTCGACCGCGTGCGCAGCCGAAACCCAGTGGATGGTCGCCTTCACCTTCCGCCCGTCGGGAGAGTTCCCGCCCTTGCTCGCCGGATCGTAGCTGCAGTGCACTTCGACGACATCGCCTTTTTCGTCCTTCACGACGTTCGTACAGGTGACGAAGTAGCCGTAGCGCAGGCGCACCTCGCGCCCCGGCGTGAGGCGGAAATATTTCGGCGGCGGAACTTCGCGGAAGTCATCCTGCTCGATATAAAGCACACGCGAGAACGGGACTTTGCGCGAGCCGGCGCTCTCGTCTTCCGGATTGTTGACCGCGTCCATTTCTTCGGCCTGGCCCTCAGGATAGTTGTCGATCACGACTTTCAGCGGACGCAGCACAGCCATCACCCGCGGCGCGCGCTTGTTCAAGTCCTCGCGGACAAAGTGTTCGAGCATAGCGAGTTCGATTGAGCCCGTCGTCTTCGAGACTCCAATCGACGCAACAAAATTGCGGATCGCCTCCGGCGTATAGCCCCGGCGCCGCAGGCCGCTCAGCGTCGGCATGCGGGGATCGTCCCAGCCGCGCACCCGGCCCTCCTGCACCAGTTGCAGCAACTTTCGCTTGCTGAGCAGCGTGTGGGTCAGGTTGAGCCGGTCGAACTCGATCTGCTGCGAGGGAAAAATTCCCAGCTGCTGGATAAACCAGTTGTAGAGCGGGCGATGGTCTTCAAACTCCAGCGTGCACATGGAGTGTGTGACTCTTTCGAGCGAGTCCGACTGCCCGTGCGCGTAGTCGTACATCGGATAAATGCACCACTTGTTGCCGGTGCGGTGATGCTCGGCGTGCAGGATGCGGTACATCACGGGATCGCGCATGTTCAAATTCGGCGAGGCCATGTCGATCTTGGCGCGCAGCACGCGTGAGCCGTCGGGAAATTCCTTGGCCTTCATGCGCTCGAACAGGTTCAGATTCTCTTCCACCGAACGGTTGCGATACGGGCTGTCCTTCCCCGGCTCGGTGAGTGTACCGCGGTGCTTGCGAATTTCTTCCGCCGAGAGATCGTCGACGTAGGCCTTGCCATCCTGAATCAGCTTCACCGCCCAGGCGTAGAGCTGGTCGAAATAATCCGACGCATAGAAGAGTCCGTCCCAGTGACAGCCGAGCCATTTCACATCGGCCATGATCGAGTCGACGTACTCGGTTTCTTCTTTCGCAGGATTGGTGTCGTCGAAACGCAGATTCGTATGCCCGCCAAACTCGTCGGCCAGGCCGAAGTCGAGACAGATCGCCTTGGCGTGGCCGATGTGGAGATATCCGTTGGGTTCGGGAGGAAATCGCGTCTGCACCCGGCCGGCGTACTTATTAGTCTTCAGGTCGTCGAGAATAATGTCGCGAATAAAGTTGGACGGGCGAGACTCCGGCGCGGCGTGTTCGCCGTTCTCGGCCGCGCTAGACGGCGTTTTCATAGTCTCTGATCTTATCGCAAGAAAACGCTGCCGCGCTGAGGGTGAAGCGATGGCCTTTTTTACCGCAATCCTAAGGTCGCGATCCGCGGCGGGGCAGACATCCGCTTCCGCAGATAGCGCAGAAACGCCCAGACCTGGACGATCGCGGCAATGCACACTCCCAGCCACGTAAAAGCAACGCTGGCGAGAATGGACACATTCACAATCGCCACCAGCTTGAAGTATTTTGGCGAATCCCGCACCGCATCCTGTAACACCACGAACGGGTAGGCGCTGGGCGACCTGGTAAGCGCTTGGATCATGGAATGCAGCACGATCAGCAGAAGTGTAGAGTTCACTAGCTCGCTCAAAGGGGGAAACCATGTCCACTGCGGCCGCGCCAGAGTGATGCCTGATCGCAGCAGCCCGGCGGTGCTGAGCAAAACAAACGGCAGGTAGAAATTGTGCAGCATCGGACCGGCCTTCAAAAACGCCGCCGCCGGACCGAGGATCAGAAAAGGATAGTGCGGCAGAAGCAGCAGCCAGACCAGACCGAAGCATCCAAACCCGAATTCGCTGACCGTTTTCAGCCGGGATGGTTTGCGGTCCTGCTTCCGCACCGGAGGCAGTTTGAGCGGGTCCCATTTAATTTCTGTTCCCAGGTGCGCGCTGGTGCGCTCAATAATGGCAAAGACGAGAGTGATGATGCCGGCCGCGATGAATAAGCCGGACCACAAGTCGCCGAAAGTCTTGAGGATGGCCATGGGCCAGTTCCCTCCGCCATCGACCAGGTTCGCGGGCCCGACAATGAAGATGAACACGGGAACCAGAATCCACAGCAGCACCATCTTCAAAACAAATTCGTAGATCGGGAACAGCGCAGGCCCGATCAGGTGCCGTTGCGGCCCCAGGCGCCCAGCCACCATCATCGGACTGCCGCAGCGCCGCAGGATCGCCGCCATCTCCGGCCGTTCGAGGGCGCGGCCGAGTTCCTCTTCTTTGTCTTCGAACTGCGACCGCAGATCTTCCCCGAGTTCAGCGATCAGATCGTCTTGCCGGTGCGTCCTGGGCAGCCAGAAGCGCACCGCCTGCAGGTAGCGCTCGATCAGTTCCGTTGCGTTTCTGGTGGACGAGTCAGGGCTGGATGTATTCATAACGATGCCTCTTGAAGAATTTTGTTCAGCGACGCATTGATGCTTTCCCACTCCTCGAGCAATTGCTTGAGGATCACTTCCCCCGCTGGCGACAGCCGGTAAAAGCGCTTATTGCGCTTGTCCTCTTCCCGCCACTGGCTCACCAGCAAGCCTTGGGTCTCCAGTCGACGCAGCAGGGGATAAAGCGTCCCTTCATCAATCGCCAGCCCGTCATCGGCCAGAGCCTTCCGCAGCGTATAGCCATACTGCTCAGCCCGAAGCTGCGCCAGAACGGCGACAATCAGACACCCCCGCCGCAGCTCCAGCTTCAGGTTCTCCAGCAATTCCGAATTGTCAGTACCATTCGCCATATAGTATGTGATACACACTATATATCACACAGTATAAATTGTCAAGGGATTTCTTGGAAGAATTCTTCTTGATGGACTTTCTGTGTGAAGCGGACGCCTCCGCAATTTTGTCATCCCGACCGGAGCAGATCATCGCGAAGGCGATGATCCGCGAAGTGGAGGGACCTCGGGCTTACTTGCAGCGAGGAGCCCCGGTTGCCCCATCCTTGTCTCGCGGTTTTTGCGAGACAGGATGGGGATTTTGATGTGGAGGGAGAAACACTCACTCAGCATCGATCCACAGTCACGCCCGCACCGGTCACTTCCGCCATTCGCGGCGTACCCTCGGAAGTCGTTCTGAATGAGGAAGACGGCATGAAGTCCCCGCGCGCCGTAAACCTGCACAATGCCGTGAGGGTCTCGGAACAGCGACTAGGCAAACTTGTGGCCCGCTTAGTCCCGCATGAATGAATGAAGTGTGTGCCGCCCTGCGCTTCTCTCTGGGGTCTGATGAGAGCAAGTTACTGGGAACGTTTCGTCAGTCTCCGAGTCTCTCAATATAACACTTGTTATAACATTTGCTTGACGCGCAGGCGCTGCCGGAGTAGAGTTTCCCCATGCTACCCACAGAGCAGTTGTCTGGCATTCGAACACGCTTGGGCATGACGCAAGAACAAATGGCCCGGCTTCTGGGGGTGTCGTTCGCCAGCGTGAATAGGTGGGAGGCGGGTCATTCGAGCCCCACCGGACCAACGTTGGATTTGTATCAGGCTCTCAACGCTGCCATCCGCGCGGGCAATACGTCGGATACCATTCGCGAAGCTGCCAACAATGAGCGTGGCGTTTTTCTCTACGCGTTGTTTCGCATGGCATACGCTCGAAGAAGGGCAAGATGAGTTACCCAATTCTGAATTTGCGACAACTCGGTTCTGGTGGCAATGGTGATATCTATGTTGGTCAACGTAGCGATACCGGGGAATGGGTGGTCGTTAAGTATCTTCGGGAGTCGCATCTCCCGTATGCCCGAAAGGCTTTTGAACGAGAGGTGCGTATTCTTCAACGGAAGCTGCGTGGCATCGTTCCTCTGATCTCAGCCGACTTGGTCTCTAAACGGCCCTACTACATTATGCCTTACCTAAATGGGGGTCAGCTGACGCAGCACGCTGGCAGGCTTCTTGCCGGACAATTACACAACGTGGCATTCGAATTGGCACAAACGTTCGCAACTCTGCACGCCGCTAACATCTACCACGGCGATATCAAGCCCGACAACACCCTTGTAAGCGGAGACGGGCGGCTGCAGGTTGCAGATCCTTTGGGAAATGGTTTCGGCTGTACCTTTCTTTTCTCTCAAAACCATGGTGGCACGCCTGGATATTGGGCCCCAGAAGTGCGTAATGGCGCACCAATATCAAGCGCAGGAGACGTCTATTCGTATGGAGCTACGCTGTATCAACTATTGACGGGACGAACGCCGCAAGATGGACAGCGCTTCGATCCACGTGGGGAAGGTTATGCTCACCTCCCCGTCATCTGCGAGATCATCTCTGTCTGTTGCGACGCCGATCCTGCGTGTCGGCCCACAATGCGGGAAATTTGCCTTATGCTCCAGGGTAACCGCTGGTCTGATATTCTCGCTGCCCGCAAGAAACATGAGGAACAAGTAGCGGCGGTCTCTTTCGTTGTAGCTCTCGGGATCTTGGTTGGCCTGTTGGGGAAGATGGCCTCGAAAGCCGGCTAAAGCTCGCGAAAAACTGGTGAAGTCCGGTCTTTGATCAAGATTATTCCGATTCTTGAAACCGCACGATATCCTCCACAGAGATTTTTCTCGGGGTTGCTTGAATGCATACTTCTGCTCTGCTGGTTTCCGGAATGCCGAGGTTGTCCGCGGAAGCTGTCGCCGTCACGAGAATAGACGCTGTTTCCCGAGCACCGATGTAGAAGGGCTCGCCAGCCCAGGCAGTCGTGCCTGGTTGTACAGTCCCCATGTATGCACGAACCTCATAGAGGCCTCCGAATTGGTTGACTTCGACTCGGCGGGGCTTCGGATTGCGAAACGAGCGAATGGAGGGTTTTCGTTCCCGAGACGGCCTAATCGGCATATCGGATTCACTAACGGCCACAACCTTGGCAGCGTCGAATTCCAATGTGAGAACGACTTCCTCTGCGGCGACCGTCGCCGCGTTGGTGATCACCAGGCCGAGAGGCTCAAGCAGCATTGTGTGATGCACCCACTCGGCGATTTCCACGTAGTAATCCCGATTGCCCAACATGTCGACGTCAACCGAAAAGACGCCTGCCGACTGTCCGTATGAAGGAATCGTACTAGCTGGCGGCACGATCGCGTACTGGGATGCAATCTCGACTTTTGCGCCAAGCTTCACACGGTTTGACAGGTCCGCAAACTCCCAAGTCAAAGCCGGTTCCTTGCGAGCCGAGCCGACCGCGCGACCCATCTTGAACACTTCATCCGGTGCAGCGATGGCGGTTGTATCCCCGCGGCGAATGTACACGACGTTCGCTTTGAGCTGACCGAAGTCCTTAACGAGATAGAACGGGCGATCCTGGACCGGTATCGCGAACACACCAACATCGCGTCCTTCAAATCTGACCCCTGAATACGAGAAGGTCAGTGGGCGGTTCGTCTTGCTTTGCACGAATTGCTGGAGATTCTGATTAAGTAGGTGCTGCGTTACGCCATGGACGACACTGCGATAGCCGCGCACTTCCTCTACGCCAACGAGGATGTAGGCGTCGGTTGTTCGCCATGCATTGGCGAAGGCGAGTAAGTCCTTCAGCAGCTTGGCTTTCTCGTCGTCATTGGCTCTGTCGAAGGGATACTGGTCACGTTTAAAGTCAAGCGTCTCAGATTCCTCGCGGTAGAGAAGACTCTCCAGAAGTTGCACGTCCATGTTGGTTTGATTATATGGGGGCTGGCCCACCCTTCCGTCAAACCAACTGAGGCTCTTGAGATTTTGACTTTGTCCTTGGCGCGTCCAGCGTAAAGCAAGCGGGAGCCCGCCATACCGACCCGCTCGAGAATTTTCCACAGCCCCACGTGTGACATCCAACCTTGCCTTCAACTCCACAATTGCGTAATGATGGACGAGCCAACCGGAGCCCAGTTAGCCCCGTCGGCGAGGCCTCTAACTCGATTGTTTTCAATATTTTGACCTCTAAGCTCTTTGACATCAAGATTTTGCCGCCAATTTCGTGCTAATCCCATGATTCCCAAGATTCAGGGGGGAGGGGGGATACCCCCGGAAAGTGCAGGCTGGGCGCATCCCGTCGCGTTGCCCCATCCAGTTCATGGTGAAGTCAGACAGAAAAATTCCAGGGCGATCACAGCTGAATAAAGCGGAAGCCCTTGCCCGCGCTCCGGAGGGCTGCTGACAACCGATTTCCACAACGTGTCGCAGAATTTTCATGAACAATTCATGTCTCCGTGACATTCCGGCTGCTTTTCATTTCCTACTATCGAGGCTCGAGGCCAAACATGAAAAAAACACTTGCATTACTCTCCCTCGCCCTCCTCTGCCCCGTAGGTAACGCAACCGCCCAGAGCAACAACTTCCTGAAAGGCAATATCAAACGGGTTCTGCTGATCAGCGTCGACGGGATGCACGCCGTTGATTTCGAGAACTGCGCCCACGGCATGAGCACCATTAACAACGGCCAACCCTTTTGCCCCGCGCTGGCAGCCCTGGGCAAAACTGGCGTGAACTATGTTGCCGCCAGCACCTCAAAGCCTTCGGATTCTTTTCCGGGCTTGACCGCGATCATCACGGGCGGAAGCCCGGCCTTTACCGGCGTCTACTATGACGTCGCATATTCGCGGAACTATGACGCGCCCGCAAAGACCACGGGAAACGGCCTGGCGGCTGGCCCCTGCGTCCCGTTTGCGGCGCCGAAGGGAACAACCACCGAGTATGAAGAAGGTATCGACATCGACAAGACGAAGCTGAATGGCGGCGCGCCGGGCGCTTCGCTGACCGACGGCGGCATCGCGTCGATCGACTCGAAGAAGCTGGTACGCGATCCAAACAATGGCTGCAACCCGGTTTGGCCGTGGGATTTTGTTCGCGCCAACAGCATCTTCAGCGTCATTCACGGCGCTGGCGGATTCACGGCGTGGTCCGACAAGCACCCCGCATACTCCTCGGTGGCCTCCGGTCTCGGACCGATTGCGCTGGACGACTTCTATGCCCCCGAAATCAACTCCAACGTGATCGCTCTTCCGCACGTGGTAACGCCGCTCGGCGCGGCCTGCGACCCCGTCCGCGATCCCGGCTCGGACCTGACGGCCTGGACCAACAGCTTTCAGAATATCCAGTGCTACGACACCCTCAAAGTGAATGCGGTTCTCAACTGGATCAATGGAAAGAACCACCTGGGAACCGCGCAGACCAAGGTTCCGACCATCTTCGGCATGAACTTCCAGGCGGTGAGCGTGGGCCAGAAGCTGGTTGAGGCGAGCAACAGCACGACCGGCGGATACCTGGATGCGGCGGGCACGCCCGGAGCGGCGCTGCTGAACGAATTCCAGTTCGTCGACGCCTCGATTGCGGAATTTGTCGGCGAACTGAAGGAACAGGGTCTTTTCGATTCGACTCTGATCGTGATCACCGCCAAACACGGACAGTCGCCGATCGATCCCAGCCGCTACGTATCTCAACTCATCAACGGAACTTCGCCGGTCACGCTGCTGTCGAACGCGGGCTACATTCCGTTCTCGGAGTCCACCAACAATCCCACCGGCATTGGACCGACGGAAGACGACGTCTCCCTGGTCTGGCTGTCGAACTCCGCCGATACCTTGCCGGCCGTCCAGATCCTCGAAGACAATGCTTCTGCCGCTGGAATTGAATTGGGGCAGATTTATTACGGCCCTTCGCTTACCCTGAACTACAACAATCCGCTGTTTGACCCGCGCACGCCGGACATCATTGTGACTCCGAATGTGGGCGTGACTTACTCGGGGAGCAAAGCGAAACTGTCAGAACACGGCGGGTTCGCGCATGACGACACGAACGTGATTCTGCTGCTGTCCAATCCGTCCTACGCAGCCAAGACGATCCGGGCTTCGGTGGGCACCGTCCAGGTGGCGCCGACGATTCTGCAGTCCCTGGGCCTCAATCCTTCGTCCCTGAGCGCGGTTGTTGCCGAGGGAACGAGCGTCCTGCCGAAGTAACTGTTCAGCCGGGCGAAAGCTAATTCGGTCGAGCGGACGCACCTTCGGGAGCGTCCGCTTTTTTGTTGGCTCAAGGCGCGAGAACAACGGGCGCCATCGTGCTGCTCCTTTGGAATTCCAGGCTCACACTCCAGCCGACACGACCTGCCCAGGAGCGGCGCTCAGTGATTCCCTCTGAGCGAGTCGCCGACGGTAGTGCACATGCCGCCATCGTGTCATCTCCACGAGCGGCTTCCATACAGGATTGACCAAGTCGTGCTTGATCAACAAATGCCAGAAGCGGTTGGAGCGCTTGTAGAGGTACGACATGGCGACGTAGAGCGGGATGGCCTGCCAGTCTTCCGGCCGCCGGCGCCAGATCGAGGCGTGGGAGAAAAGGCGGTGGTAAATCCAGGCGTAACCTTGCTCGAGTTCCTCGGGAGTCATGTGCTTTGGCCGGAAGACGGCGTGGCCGGTATCGTAGAGAGTCCAGTTTTTATGCAGGATGCGGCCTTGCGCCTCCATTTGCTGAAACAGCGGTGTTGCGGGATATGGTGTGAGAATGTGGAAGGTCGCGCACTCGAGACGATTCTCTTCGATCCACTCCGCGGTGCGGGCGAAGGAATCTTTGCGGTCGTGGTCGAAGCCGAGGACGAACGATCCGTTCACCTGAATGCCGTAGTCGTGCAGGATGCGAACGCGCCGCGCGTAATCTGAAGTCTTCGGCGTTTTCTTGTGCGCGTCGGAAAGATTCTGGTCCGACAATGACTCGAAGCCGATGAACACTCCGGTGCATCCCGCGAGCGCCATGTTGCGGATCAAGCTGGGATCGTCGGTCACGTCGATGGTGACGGCTGCACTCCAGATCTTGTTGAGCGGACGGAGCGCGGCGCAGAGTTGATGCAGATAATCGCGCCGCGAGCCAAGATTGTTGTCGACGAACACCGCATAGGGCTGGTCGTCAGCTTTGAACTCGTCAACGACTTGCTGCGGATGCCGCATGCGATAGGGCATGCGGAGGCCGTCGGTCGCGAGATAGCAGAAGCCGCAGCGGTTGTGACATCCGCGAGTGGCGATCAGGCTTGTCGTAGTCAGAAAGCTGCGGCGGGGAAGAATGGATCGGCGCGGCGAAGGATCGTCACAGTAGTCGTTCTCATAGGTGGCGACATAGCGTGGCTGCAGGTTTCCGGATTCCACGTCGCGAAGAATTCTTGGCCAGAGTTGCACGCCGTCGCCGAGGGCGAGGGCGTCGGCGTGCGGCGCGCATTCGTCGGGGCACGACAGCACGTGCAGACCGCCGAAGATTACCTTCGCTCCGCGCGCGCGATACCAGTCCGCCAGTTCGTAGGCGCGCTTGGCAAACGTCAGATGCACGGTGATGCCCACGACCTGCGGCATCGGGCGAAACGGCGGACGTCCGTCGAGCAGGTTCTCGTCCCAGTATGCAACGCGCCAGTGCGGCGGAGTGGTTGCGGCGAAGCTGCTCAGAGCGAGCGTCGGCGTGAGCACGTGCTTGCCGAAGCTGGCGTTAGCGTCCTTGGGATAGAACGGGTTGATCAGCAGCGCGTAGCGCCGCTCGAGAAATTCACGGGGCTCGGTGGGATCAAGTACGGGCGCCGAAGTCATTTCGCGGGGAATCCAGCGCTTGGGGACGGGGCGAAGGAAAGGCTCGTCGGGTGCGATCATGCACATACTTTACATTACAAAGTACTTCATGTCAATCGCTCTTGGATCCAAAATGCCGAATTGGGAAGAGGCAAACATCAAAACGAGGGAATGTCCTGTGAGTTTCATCGCTTAGCGAATAGTCTCGGCGATGGGCCCGTGGTGTAACGGCAGCACGTCAACCTGTCCAGTTCGAAGGTGCGGGTTCGAATCCCGTCGGGTCCACAGCATCCTGGTTTGGTAGGGAGGCTGCGCGAGAGCCTTCGGACAGGGAGGCTCTCCACTTTCAAAAGTAACATTGACTTCGGAACCTGCCCCTCCGATAATTGATTCGTTAACTGGACAGGTTGACGGCCCCGAACCGAACGATGGTTCGGGGTTTTGCTTTTCGCTCAACTCGTTCGCCGAATCGCCTTCTCGATCCGTGCCAAGGTAGTCTCTTTGCCCAACACTTCCAGCGTTTCAAACAATGGCGGGGCGTTCTTGCGGCCGCAGATGGCCACGCGGATGGGCTGGAACATTTGTCCGGCTTTCACTCCAAGTTCGAGGGCGGCTGCGCGGAGCGCCTGATCCAGCGGATCGTGTTTGAATTCGACGTTGGGCAGGACTTCTTGCGCGCGTTGCAAAACTTTCAGCGCCATGGCCGCGTCTCCCTTTTGCGGGATGAGTTCGGCGGAGTCGTAGGGCGGTAGTTCGTGAAGGAAGAAAAAATCGGCGGCGGTGAGCACATCGCGCAGCAGCGTGATGCGTTCGCGGATCAGCGGCGTGATGCGGAGCATCTTTTCTGGAGTGACGTCGAAGCCGGCTTCCCGCACGATCGGCAGCAATCGATGGCTCAGGTCTTCGACGGAGAGGGCGCGAATGTGTTGGGCGTTTAACCAGAGCGCCTTGGGGTCGAAGGTATCTTCGGGGGAGGCAACACCAAGGTCCCTCGCTCCGCTCGGGATGACAGCATTAGTAGCTGCGGACTCCTTGAAGTTGACAACTGCGTTGGAGCGGTTGATTCCTTCCAGCGAGAATGCGTCTACCAGTTCCTGGCGGCTCATCTGCTCGCGATCGTCTTTCGGCGACCAGCCCAGCAGGCACAAGAAATTCATGAACGCTTCGGGCAGAAATCCTGCGTCGCGGTAGGTGGTGACGCTCACCACCGGGCCGTGGCGGCGCTTGGAGAGCTTGGTGCCGTCCGGCGCCACCAGCAGCGGAAGATGCGCAAACGTCGGCGGCGGAAAGCCGGCGGCTTCGAATATCAATACGTGTTTGTAGGTGTTCGAAAGATGATCTTGACCGCGAATGATGTGGCTGATGCGCAGGTCGGCGTCGTCGGCGCACGAGGCGAGGTGATACGTCGGCATGCCGTCGGAACGCAGGAGCGCGAAGTCTTCGATATCGGCAGCGGCCTTTTCTTGCGGGCCATAAACCGCATCGGCGAAGCGCACTATCTGGTCGCCCTCGCGGGGCACGCGAAAGCGCAACGCAAATGGCTCTCCCGCGGCGGCGCGGCGGTCGCTTTCCGCGCGCGAGAGTTCCCGCATCCCGGGATTGAACAACCACGTTCCCTGCGCGCCAGATCTTTCGCTATCTCCAGTATGAGCGGGCGTGAAATCCCGGTAGGCGAGCCCCTTCTGAAAGATAGCCCCGGCGGTTCGGCGGTGCAGTTCTCCACGCTCGGATTGTTTGTATTCTTCGTCCCAACCCAGGTCCAGCCACTTCAGGCCCTCAAAAATCGAGTTGACGGAGGCGTCGGTATTGCGCTCAACGTCGGTGTCGTCGAGCCGCAAAATCATCGTGCCGCCATTCCGGCGGGCATACAGCCAGTTGAAAATAAAGGTGCGAGCGCTGCCTACATGAAGAAACCCGGTGGGCGAGGGCGCAAAACGAACTCTCGGTTTATGGGGCGGCGGCACGCTGGACAAAGATGAATTCATGGATTCCGACATGGGGGGCAAGAACGTTTGCGATCTGACCTGCGGTGCTGCGAATTTCGATGGTACGGAGATGCAAAAACATCGTCAAGCGTTGCGCCATAACGATCTCACATCCAACCTGCGGACGAAGGAATATCGAAGGCGGACAATGTACTTAAATCCTATTGTGTTCGCGGGCCTGTTGTGAAAACATTGAATCACTGTTTCCCCCCGAAAACTGTGCCCGAAAGTTGGCCAGAGGTGTTCTCAAACGGGCGCATGAGCAGCTATGAACAGTAATGTAATCATCACGACGGTATTAATCCCGGGATTCGTTTCGGTTCTGCTGTTCCTCGTCTTTACCTATCTCCACGAGCAAAGCCGGCAACCCTACTTCCGGGCATGGAAGTGGGCCTGGGCCTTTTACTCGCTGCACTACGTCCTCGATACATTCCCGTCGTCTCCGATCGCATTTTTTGTGGGCGAGCTTTTCCTGGTCGGCATGGCCATGTGCATTTTCGTTTCCACGCGGCTGATGCGCGGACCCTCCCACTACCGCTGGTACGATGCCGCGGTTCTGGCGGGCGGAGTAATTCTGGCCAGCCTTACTTTGCGCGGGCACATGCTGAACGGAGTATTTAGGCCTGATGTCGATCCGGCAATCCGGCTGGGCGCCGGTCTGGCCGCGATTCTGCTCTACTGTTCCGCGGTCTTCTACCTCAATGGCCATAAGCGCGGGTCGCTCGCCTTCCAGGTGCTCGCCGGATCCCTGGCGTTATGGGCTGTACTCATGGGCGTAGGGCAATTGCACAGTCCCCTGGGAGAAACTTTCGGCAGCGCCAGCCGGTTGTTCGGACCGGTGCCGCAGATGCTGCTGGGCATCGCCATGGTGATGGTGCTGTTTGAAAACCAGCGCAATGCGGTGCAGGAAAATACTCTGGCCTTGTCGACTCTGGGCGTCGACGCCCGGCGCCTGCTTTTCGCCGAGGATCTGGTGCCCAGCATGCAGGCTGCGCTGGAGCGCCTGATGAGCGCTCTGCCGGTGGATCGTGCCGCCATCTTCATCACCGAGCGCTGGCGCAGTCTCTTACCGTCGGTGCAACGTGGATTTCCTGCGGGATTCCTCGACGCCCTGGAAAAGTGCGGGGCTGGCGATTACATCAGCGAGCTGGCCTATCGACAGAGCGGAATCTTTACCGTGCACGATCTGGCGGACATGGCCGAGCCCTTCCCTATGGCGGCGTCCGGAACCTTCGCGGACTTCAAGCGAATCCTCACCGGCGCCGAAGTCCGCAATTTGACCGCGGTGAATCTGCAGACTCGCGAGCACAATTTCGGCGTGATCCTTTTTCCTCACGCGGAGCGGCGGGCGTTCGGATCGTCCGGCCCGCGGCTGATGGTGGGTCTGGCTCTGCAACTGGGCCTGACTCTCGAAAACTACGTGGTCAGTCACGATGCCCATCGCCGGACAAAAGAGTACGAACTCTTAACCGACATCGGCAAGGCGATCAGTTCCCGCCTCGACCAGGACGACATCCTGCGCAGCATCCAGGTCGAACTGGGACAGATTTTCGATACCAGCCACTTCTACATTGCGTTCCAGGAGGGCGAACAGATCCGCTTCGAACTTGAGGTCAGAGACAGTCGCGTGCTGCCCAAACGCAGCCGTGAACTGCGGAACGCGTTTACCGAATACGTGATCCGTACCGGTGAGCCGCTGCTCATCCGCTCCGATCTGGAGAACACGCGCAAGGGACTGGGCATCACTCATATCCCGCAACGACCTGCCAAATGCCTCATCGCCGCGCCAATTTTTCTAGGCAGCAAGGCTTCGGGAATTATGGTCGCGATGCATCCTGACCGGGAATTCGTTTTCGAGCAGCGCGATCTTGACGTGCTGGTGACGGCCGCCGGACAGGTCTCGGTCGCCGTGGAGAACGCGCGCCTGTTTGCCGACGAGCAGCGCCGGTCGCGGCAACTGGCATTCCTCAACAATGTGTCCCGCACCGCGATTTCCAGCGATGATCCGGTTCACATGCTGGGCGAGATTGCCAGTGAGATTCAGAAGAACTTCAGTTTCGATCATATCGGCGTGGGCTTGCTCGACTATGGAACCAAAGAGATCGAAATCAAAGCCGAGGCGGGCGCAACCGCTCATGCCATGGGCAGGCGCATCCCGCTGGGAACCGGCATTCTGGGCCGCGTGGCCCGCACCGGCGAACGCGCTTTGGTGCAGAATGCTCTGCCCGGCAATCTTACGGGGATCCTTTCGGACTCGCGCGCCGTGCTTTGTATCCCGATCACATACGGCGAATCGCTGCTCGGCGTGCTCAATATCGAGAGCCGCGCCGAAAATGCATTCGCCCCTCAGGACGTCTTGATTCTCAACACGCTGGCCGATTTGCTGGCCACCGCGCTGCACAATGCTTTCGTGTTCCAGAAGTTGCAACAGCAATCCATCACTGACGGCCTGACCGGAATCAAGACCCGCCGCTTTTTCTGGGAAGCCTTGTCGGCCGAGTGGAAACGCGCTTCGCGATCCGGCCGCCCGTTCTCAGTGGTTCTGATCGATCTCGACAAATTCAAACAAGTCAACGACAACATGGGCCACTTCGAGGGCGATCTGGTGCTGGCTCGCGTGGGCCGATTGCTCGAGCAGAAGTCCCGCCAATCGAACGTGGTGGCCCGCTATGGCGGTGATGAGTTCATCGTCCTGATGCCGGAGACCGGGGCGGAACAAGCCCAGGTGCTGGCCGAGCGCCTGCGCCAGTGGCTAGCCAGCGATCCCATGCTGAGCGAACATCACATCACCGGCAGCTTCGGAGTTGCCAGTTTCCCCATGCACGGGTTCTCCATCGAAGACATTATTCGCGTGGCCGACTCCGGCATGTACGTTTCCAAGCGCTCGGGTGGAAACTCGGTTTCAACCGCGCACGAATTTGTTGAAGGCCAGGGCTTCGCCCGGCAGCGCCAGCAGATTTCGGCGTACATCGAAGGCTTCCTGCAGCGCGAGCATACCGGACCGGAACACCTCGAGGAATTGACTTCGACTCTTTACAAACTTTGCGGTGGAGATGAAGACTGCAACGTGCCGCTGCTCAAGGAAGCAATCGAGGCTCTGAGCCGCGCCGCCGAATCGCGCGAGCTGCAGACCGCCGGCCACGGCGACCTGGTGGCGCGTTATACCGAAGTGATTGCCCGGTCCTTGGGTCTGTCCTCCGAGGAGACGGCGGATCTGGTTTATGCCGCCCGCGTGCACGATGTGGGCAAGATTTTTGTATCCGAGCACATCCTCAACAAGCCCGGCCCGCTTGGCGAAAATGAATTTCAACAGGTAAAGATGCACGCCCACGTGGGCGCGGAGATCGTCGGCGCCATTCCGCACTGCCCGCTGATGCGCGAGGCTATCGAACATCATCACCAGCGTTTCGATGGCACGGGCTATCCCGATGGCTTGCGGGGCGAGCAGATTCCGCTGTGGGCGCGCATTATCGCGCTGACCGACGCCTACGCCAACATGGTCACGGAACAGTCGTTCTCCGCCGCGCGCACGCCGGAACAGGCGCTCGAGGAATTGTCGAAGATGAGCGGGACGCGCTTTGACGGCATGCTGGTGCGTTTGCTGCTGCGCGGGTTGAAGTCAGAGCGCATGTCGTCCTCGGGAAGTTGAAGATCCCCGCTCGAGCACCCGTGCTCGAAGCACCATGGAAGAGCGGCGCTTTCAGCGCCGCGTAAAGCGCACGCACCCGGGCGGGCTTTAGCCCTGTGGACCCTCACCCACTTGCAACACGGGACCGGAAGCTCGAAACTGGTCTGTCATGTCTATCCCTCTATCTCTCTCTGGCAAGGTCGCTCTGATCTCCGGCGGATCGCGCGGCATTGGCGCGGCCACGGTTCGCATGTTTACAGCCGCGGGCGCGAAGGTCGCGTTCAGTTTCCGCAGCGCCCGCCCGCAGGCCGAGGCGCTCGCCAAAGAATGTGGCGCGGACGTCTGCCACCCCATCGCCGCCGATTTGGACAACCCTGAATCGGCGCGCTCGCTCGTGGCCGAGACCGTGCGGCATTTTGGTCAGCTCAACATCGTCGTCGCCAATCACGGCGTCTGGCCGGAGCAGGATGTCCCGATCGACCGCATGTCGGATGCGCAATGGCGTTCCACGTTGTCCATTAATCTCGACGGAGTTTTCGGTCTGGTGAAGCACGCGGTCGCGCAAATGAAATCACAGGAGCAAGCGCATCCCCGAAAAAACGGCCCCGCGGGACACATCGTGCTGATCAGTTCCACCAGCGGCCAGCGCGGCGAGGCCTTTCACTGCGACTACTCCGCGAGCAAGGGCGCGATCATCAGCATGACCAAGACCCTCTCAACCGAACTGGCTCCCGACAGAATCTTTGTAAATTGCGTCGCCCCCGGCTGGGTCGACACCGACATGAGCGCCCGAGCCCTGGCCGACCCGAGGAGCGGGGAGGAAATTCGCCGCGAGATTCCTATGGGCCGCGCTGGCCGGCCCGAGGAGATCGCCGGGCCGGTGCTGTTTTTATGCACCGAACACGCCAGCTTCATCACGGGAGAAGTCTTTAACGTTAACGGCGGCGCGGTTTTGGCGGGATAAGTAAGCAGGGTAGGCGCGCAGAATAAACGGCAGAAAAACGGCTGCCCCCAGCTTGCCCTCCGGCCGTTTCCTGCATCCAAGCCACGAGAGGAGCTTTTCACTGCTGCGGGCAGAAAATCCCCAAGAAACGCTACAATTCTGATTGCACGCGCTCACTCCCTCAAGTGGAATGAAACAGGTTTTCCCGATTCTGGTTTTGGTGTGCTCGGCCTGGGCTCAGGCAGCTTTGGCTCAGGCAGGAGGAGAGCTTCGTCCCGCGCCCGCTCAGTCGTCGTCGGAGCCGGCCAATTCAAATCCCGCTGTGCCCGTCGATCAGGCAAACGCCCTCCAGGCCAAAGCCTTGCTCAATCAGGCAATTCAAGCGCTGGGCGGGCAGGCTTACCTCACTATCCGCGACCGCGAGCAGCAGGGAAAAAGCTACGGCTTTCATCATGGCCGGGCCAGCGGCGCCGGCGTCGTATTCTGGGGTTTCACCGAGTTTCCTGACAAAGAGCGCGTCGAACTCACCAAAGAGCGCGACGTCGCGGAGCTCTATGTCGGCAACAAAGCGTGGGAGCTTACCTACAAGGGAGCGCATCCCATCGAAGAGAAAGATCGGATCGAATACATGCGCCGCCGCCGCTTCTCGCTCGACAACATTCTGCGCAACTGGGTGAACGATCCTGGCGTCGTGTTGCTGTATGAGGGCGCAGCCATTGCGGCACAGCATCCGTCGCAGCGCGTGACATTGATCAACGCGCAGGACGATAGCGTGACGCTCTTCATCGATTCCGACACCCACCTGCCGGTCAAGAAGTCGTTCACCTGGCGCGATCCGGTCGACCGGCAGAAGAATCTGGAAGAAGAAGTCTACGAGAACTACCGCCGGGTTTCCGGCGTCATGGCCCCCTACAACGTGACCCGCTTCTTCAACGAGGACATGGCCAGCCAGCGCTTCCTCAACTCAGTAACCATCAACCAGGGACTCGATCCCGCCATGTTCGACCCCAACTCCGGCTACGACCCCAATAAGCCGCCCGGAAAGCAAACCGGCAAGCGCTAGAAAAGGGCAGACTCTGCAAGCACCTAGACAAAACAAAACCCCGAGCGCGATTCAGCTCGGGGAGTAAGCCTGTCCAGCTTCACTTTGATCATCGGCAATAAGGGAGCAGAGGTTTGAGGCCGGTCTCGTAGTCGCGTTGTCTGGCTGAGAGCTGACGGCTGATCGCTGAGAGCTAACCCCTAGTTATGCACGTGCGGGCTCTGCGCGGGGTTGGCGTGGTGGGTTGGCGGTTCCTTCACGACTTTCACCTCAAAACTCACCGGGACGGTTTTCGGGGGGAAGCATTGCGCGTTGTCGCAGGCCTGGTAGCGCAGTACGCCGTGCATCACGTACTTCCCCGGCACCACGGCATGCAGTGGATGCACGGCCACGGCGATGGTGAAATCTCCGCTGTACACGCTCAGCTTTTCATCGGGCGAAAAAGGGAAAGTCAGGTCCTGTCCATCGGGATACTCAATCTTCCCCAGAATAATGTCGGTGGGCACGTCCATCTTCAAGGCGGTCGGAATCAGATATTCCGATTTCGGCGCATTCGAATTGACGTGAAATCCGCGGGCCACCCGGAAATTTAAGTTCACCATGGTCTGCGCCGTGCGTTGGGCCGTAACCAGCGGCACCGGAGCCATCGAAACCGACGGCACCTTTCCGGTCTGTGCCACGGCGGTGCCGACGAACAGCGCGAGCAGACAGCTCAGCGTCGAACCGCTCAGCCTCGTCCACACCAGTCTTGAATTTTGCACTCGCATGATCATCTCAGATCGAACCACCAGATACTCGCCTCGGATTCAGTCCATATTAGAGCGATCCGACACAGGTTGCGACGTTACTTCCGAGCAGGTCCGCTCTCGCGCTTCACTGTGCCGATGCTGCGCTCGTGGTCGACTCCGTGTCCAGCGCCCGCTTGATCGAGTCTTCGATTTCGCCCTTACCCTTCAGCCCGATAATCTTGTCCACAATCTTGCCATCGCGCCCAATGAAAAAGCTCTCCGGCAGCGCCGGGACGCCGCCATACGCGTCGCCCACCGCTTCCTTGCCGATTAGCACGGGATAGTTCACGCCCATATCCTTGGCGAACTTGGCGATTTCATCCTTGCCGGAATCGTCCATCGCCACGCCGACCACCTGCAGGCCCTGCGATCCGTATTGATTCTGGAGTTCGACCAGCCACGGGGTTTCAATCTTGCACGGCCCGCACCAGGTGGCCCAGAAATTGAGCAGCACTGCTTTGCCGCGTAGGTCGGACAAGCGCATGCTCTTGCCGTCGAGCGAGTCGAGGGTGAAGTCGGGCGCGGGCGACGACTTGGTAATCCGCAGCGAGCGGCCCGAGTCGGAGCGGCGAGCCATGTGCATTCCAAAGTAGAGCATTGCCGCCGCGACGATAGCGACCACGACCAGCGCCAGCGGATTTCGATTCCCTCTCGGGATTGCCGGCGGAATCGCGGCCATGCCGGCCAGATACGAAGGAAGAAACATCGTGCCACACGCCCCGCACGTGACGGCTTCAGCCGCGCCTTCCGGCGTCGCGTTCGTGCTACGGTCGGCGCTGGGCTCGGCGCTGCCAGCAGCTTTGTGATCGAGCGCAGCCCCACATCTTGGACACCACTGAAATTCTTCAATCTTCAAACCACTACCCTCCAGCTACAAAGCAAAACGATTCAGAAACGACAGCCAGCTTGAGATCAGGGTAAAGCGCCCGATCACCAGCAGCACACCCAGCCCGATCATCAGGCCGCCCGCGGCCACTTCCAGCACATGCATGTGGGTGCGGAAGCGGCTGTAAAACTTGAGAAAGCGCTCCATCAGCAGCGAGGTCAGCAGGAACGGTACCGCCAGGCCCAGAGAATAAACCGCGAGCAATAGGATGCCTTTCACCAGCGTGTCCTGCTCGCCGGCCAGAGTGAGCAGAACCGTGAGAATCGGCCCCAGGCAAGGCGTCCAGCCAAAGGCGAATGCGAATCCGATGACGAACGCGCCAATCGGCGTACTGCTGCCCTTCACACTGTGCAGTCGCGCGTCGGTATAAAGCGCCGTGATCTTGAAAATTCCGGTCAGGTGCAGCCCGAAGATGATGATGACCACGCCCGCCACCCGGGCCAGCGTGTGCTTGTAAATTCCGAGCACCTGGCCGACTTCGGTCGCCGCCGCCCCCAGCGCGATGAACACCACGCTGAAGCCCAGGATGAACCCGATGGAGTTCACCATCACGCGCCGCATCAACTGGCCCTGCGGCGCTTTCAGTTCCTCGACTCCCGCACCCGAGATCAGCGACACGTACCCCGGCACCAGTGGGAGCACACAGGGCGAAAGGAACGAGACCAGGCCTGCGAAGAATGCGGCAATGGGAAGCGGAAGACTCGTCATCTGCTCTTTATTGTACCTGCTGGGCCTGAACTGGCTGACTTAACTGCTGGTTGTGACCTCAATCAGATCAGACGCGCGGGGACGGATTTAGTTGCAGGCGATTCGCAAGCCCATTTCTTTATCGCGCCTTACCGGTCCGCGCCGCCGCTGGAGGCGCACCGTTCGGTGGCGCCGCGTCGAACGTCTGGTCCGACGAGCCTCCCAGCTTGCGAAACACAGCGCTGGGAAGGACTGCCGAGAGCACCGCCCGGGAACCCTCCTGGCGCACCTGCAGGCTCTCAAATACCGCCTTCACGTCGGCATCGGTGCCCGCGGAACCGACTGATACTTCCGCGCTGCGGAACATCCTCAGAAAAACATTCGCCTTGTCAGCGACGGCGCGGGCGTCGTCGGCGCTGCCGGTCGAGGCCTCCGCCCGCAGGTGTAGCACCCCGGTGCGCAGTGGCAGATGCAACGGGTTGTAACTGGCGGAAATCACCAGATCCGCAGTCTTGGGAAAGACTGACGACCAGCTTGCAAAACCGGGCGCCGCCGGCTCCACGCGCGCCACCAGCCAAACCGGGCTGGCCAGCTGCACACGCTTGTAATACTTGCGCAGCAAAGCCGGGCCGCCAAACGGAGACGCCAGCCGCCGCGACCGGTCCACCATCCCGCGGATCACTGCCGGATCGTCATGATTCGAAGCGGCCACCGTGTCCACGCTCAGAATCGCGATGCGAAACGACCGTCCGTAGAGAGGAATCGTAAAAATGTCGACCGAGTTATAGTTCTCGACCGACTGTGCCGTCCGCTTCAGGTAAGCGATGCACCGGCTTCCGTCAAACCGTCCGGTGAAAACTTCCGAAAACCGGGGTTCGGGTGCCACGCCCCCGGTCCCGCCGCCGGGCCAGCTTTGCGGGTAATGGATGGCGAAGGCCGCCGCGTCCAGGTCACGCTCGAAATCGAAGCCGGTCTCCTGGATAAAGCGCTCGTACTCGGGATCGTGGGTAACAGGAGCGTCTGAATTGGAAAAAAGTGGCTTGCCCCCATTCGCCTTCCGCGCCCAGCCGAAGTCGGCGTAGACAAAGGCGTCTGCGCCGGGCAGCAGCCGCGCCGGCTCCGGCGGAGCGGCCTTGCGCAGCTGCACGGCGAACGTCACTGCGGCGGAAACCGCCACAACCGCCAGCACGATGGGGAGAGTGCGCCTTATTCGCATGAAATGCGGGTCAGGGATGAAATGATAGCATTTACCGGCCCGAATTTTCTGATTCCGACGCCCACGGGCCGGCTGATATCGTTCCGTGAGGCCATTCGTCCAAACCATCATGTTCAACACACTCTGGGGAGACATTCGCTACGCCATGCGCCTCATGCTGCGGGCGCCGCTGTTCACGGTGACGGTCATTCTCACCGTGGCCCTCGCCATTGCCGCCAATGCGACGATCTTCACGGTGGTAAACGCGGTCATGATCCGCTCGCTGCCCTTCGCCGAGCCCAACCGGATCATGCAGGTGGCGGAGAAGAACGACAAGCTCAACCTGCCGATCTTCTCGGCTTCGGTGCTGAATTTTCTTTCCTGGCGCGAGCAGACGCAAGCATTCGAGCAACTCGCCGCCGTGGGCTACGCCACGTTCACTCTGAGTGGAAACGGTGAGCCCGAGCAACTCAGCGGAAATCCCATCAGCCCTGCCCTGACCCAAGTGCTGGGCACCAGGATGCTCGCCGGTCGAGAGTTCCGGGCAGACGAGGAAAAGCCCGGAGGAGCGGCGGTCGCCATGATTGGCGAAGGCTTGTGGAAGCGCCGCTTTGCCTCAGACCCTGGTCTGGTCGGCCGCACGATCTCGCTGGATGGAGTGCCCACGACCATTGTCGCCATCGCTCCGGACAGCCTGAAACTCATTGGCGGAGGCGATGTGTATACCCCGTTGACCATCGATCCGGCGAAGGAAATCCGCCTGAATCACGTGATCGCTGTCTTCGGGAAACTCAGGTCCGGGGTAACGCCGCAGCAGGCGCAGGCGGAGATGGATACGATCTCGGCCCGCGTCGGCAAGCAGTATCCGGAAGTGCGCTACTGGGGAATTCATCTGCTCAGCCTGTTCGATACGTTTGTTGGGGCCGATCTGAAAGCCGGACTGCTGGTTCTGCTGGTCGCGGTTGGGTTCGTGCTGCTGATTGCGTGCGCTAACGTCGCCAACCTGCTGCTGGCGCGCGCTGCGACGCGGCAGAAGGAAATGGCCGTGCGCACCGCGCTGGGCGCCACCCGCAGCCGTCTGATTCGCCAGCTTCTGGTGGAGAGCATCGCCCTTGCGATCCTCGGGGGCGGCGCCGGCCTGCTGGGAGCGGTAGGCGCGGTTCGTGTCCTGACTCGGTCCCTGCCGGACGGCACCTTGCCTTTTCCCGATGTCGGAGTCGATTCGAATGTGCTGTGGTTCAGTTTCGCGCTGACCATTGCCACCGGGCTGCTGTTTGGGCTGGCGCCGGCCTGGCGCATCGCTGCTTCTAAAACCAACGAGACGCTCAAAGAAGGCGGACGCGGCTCGACTGGGGGCGTTCGCAGTTGGCTTCGCGACGGCCTGGCCGCGAGCGAAATGGCGCTCGCCGCCATTCTGCTGATTGGCGCGGGTCTGCTGATCCAGAGTCTCGCCAACCTGCAGCGCGTGCAGCTCGGCTTTGATTCCCACGGGCTGATGACTTTTCAGCTTGCCCCGCCCGTGCCGCAATATCCTCTGGCCGACAAAGGGCCGGAGCTCTATCACCGCCTCATCGAGAACCTGCAATCGATTCCGGGTGTGCGCAGCGCTGCGGTTTGCAGTGGGATTCCCTTCGGCGCGGGAAATCGCTCGCGGCATCCCATGATCACGACCGACGCCTCCGTGTTGCCTCCAGGAACGGCCGTTCCCATTGACTGGACCAGCATCAGTCCCGGTTACTTCGACACCATGCGCATTCCCTTGCTGCGTGGCCGGACTTTTACCGACGCCGATGTCCGGACGGCTCCGTTGGTGATGATCGTCAGCCAATCGACAGCTACGAAATTCTTTGGGGATGCCGACCCGATCGGCAAAGCCCTGCGTCCCAGCGCCAAACCGGAATTGGCCTATACGATTGTCGGAGTTGTCGGCGACGTGCGCGATCAGGCTCTCAACCAGCAGACCCCGACACTTTACTATTCGATCCCGCAGCGCGGTTCGTGGCCGCTGATGGATGTTGTCGTTCGTAGTGACGCCAGTACCGACGGTTCCGCGGAGGCGCTGCTGCCCTCGATCCGCCAGCGAATCCACGCGATGGACGTGGGACTCGCCCTCGCCAACGTGAACACGATGGACCAATGGCTGTCGAACAGCGCAGCCCAGCCGCGGCTCAATACCGTCCTGCTGACAACTTTCGCCGGCGTGGCGCTCCTGATCGCTGCCATCGGCATCTATGGAGTGCTGGCGTACTCCGTGAATCAGCGCACCCGCGAGATCGGCCTGCGCATGGCGTTGGGTGCGACGCCGCGCAGCATACTACAGCTCATCGTCGGTCGGGGAATGAAGGTAGTGCTGCTCGGCGTCGGCATCGGCCTACTCGGCGGACTCGCTCTTGGGCGCGCCGTGTCGAGTCTGGTGTTCGGGGTCCCCGTGCGCGATCCTGCCACGTTCAGCCTGGTCGCCGTGGTGCTGACCGCGGTAGCGCTGGCAGCCTGCATCATTCCAGCGCGACGGGCGGCGAGGGTGGATCCGATGGTGGCGCTGCGGGAAGAATAGCTGACAGAGGTAAACGTGAATCCCGGCTCGCCAGCTTGTCTCTAATTGACACGAACCGCCTACGAACAGTGCGATAATTAGATTATGTTGAAGACGAATGAGAAGTGGGGCTACACGTTTACCTATCGAACCGACAGAACCGGCACGCAGCACACCTGTTCGGAAAATGACGCACTTCAGGCCGCACGCAAACATGCCGCTGCTCTGTGTGTTGACGTGGCGTCCATCTGTTGCAGCAAAAAAGAGAAATGAAGAGCCTCTCAATCGTTCTGTTCGCCGTTTCGGTTTGCTGGGGCCAAAGGCCGCAAGAGACCGGATCGGGCTGGACGACGCAACAACTGGAGTTTGGGAACATCTCCGCCGACCTCAGTCAGACTTTGAAGGCGATACGCGAAAAGCCAAGACAACCCTCGGAAGCGGTCATGACGGAAGGCACATGTGGAACACTTTTCGTCTATACGACAGGAACGAAAGACTCCAAGGGCAACGATTTGATTAAAAACCTGCGTACGACGTTCGATGGGCAAAAACCAGCGAAAATTGCATTCTGTTGGCTAAATGAAGTGAGGCGCCGATTCGCGGCCGAAGAGATCGAAGCCAAGGGCCATCCTGCCCTCGAATCCTTCCTGAAAGATACCCAGCTGGCCTTTCTGACCGAGGCAGATTCGGTCTATTTGAAGTTAGTGAGCGCGTACTGCTCGAACGGCGGAACTTTTTATACTTCGTTGACGGGGACGGTGTCAGAATGCCCGGTCGCGGAGGGCAACCATGAAACGAATAGATGAATTGAGAGCCTCGGCAGACGAGCCAAATCTGTCAGCGAAACTACGTGAAACGCAACAGTGAGCGGTTGCACCCCAGATTAGGGTTGTGATACCTTAAATAATTGTCCCGGACATCTGGCAGGGATCAGAGGGATTAGTTTGCGCGAAGGCGCGTCTATCCCCCGTATTGCTGGCGTAGCTCAGTCGGTAGAGCACCTGATTTGTAATCAGGGGGTCGGGGGTTCAAATCCCTTCGCCAGCTCCAGAATACGATCAACAAGAAACGACGAGCAGAAAACGATCAGCAGGAAGCGTTAGATTTTTCCGGCAGTTCCGGCGGACTCGGTAGCGGCGCAACAGGTTTTTCCAACGCACTCCATTCGGTACTTTTCCGGTGTGCAGTGATCAGCGGTAGTGATCTTCGCGGCATTCTCGCGTGAGCCTTGGTTCCCCTGTGTTGCGAAGGTAAATTGTGACTTGTGCTGCGTTTGGTGTCTGCCGGATGGAGCGCGACAGCCGCATCGCCCGAGAGTTTTGCACAGGTGGGTGAGTGGTTAAAGCCAACAGACTGTAAATCTGTCCCTCCTAGCGAGGTACGAAGGTTCGAATCCTTCCCTGTGCACCATAATTTTGTGGGTTGCTGATTTTGTGAATTGCGAGTTTCGCGCATCACCAGTTCTGTGAATCGACTGTCCATTGCGCTGGTCTGCTACGTGGTGCTGGGAGCGCTGGCGTGGACCACGTTGACGGAGCCGAAGTTGCGAGCCGGAACGCTGGTGATTCTGGCGCTGTTCGCGGTGAAGTCGGTGTTGCGCCGTAATGATGTGCTGCATGCCGACAAAGAAGGCGATGCGGATTAGAGTTTGACCTGGACTTAAGAGCTGGCGGCGGACAGCTGACAGCTGGGTTTCAGGGCCGATGTAGCTCAGTTGGTAGAGCACTCCCTTGGTAAGGGAGAGGTCACCAGTTCAATCCTGGTCATCGGCTCCAGAATCTGAAGCACCTTGCGGGTTTGAGAGGGTTGTGGAAGGGCGCGGCTTCAGCCGTGTCGCCAGGAGTCGGAATTCAGAAGCGGCTTTAGCCGCAGGGTTAGGCTGAAAGCTGACGGCTAATAGCTGAGAGCTGGTTTTAAGCGGGAGTAACTCAGTGGTAGAGTCACAGCCTTCCAAGCTGTTGGTCGCGGGTTCGATTCCCGTCTCCCGCTCCAGAAGATTGAATGGTGATGACAGTGACTTTCCAGCGGGCTCCGATCAAGATTGAGAAGGAGCAAGAGTACGCCCGGCTGCAAGCTGCTGTGGAGCAAGCGTTCCAGCCTGAGAAGGTCGGGCAGTTCCTGAAGCGGTTGGATCGCAAGGGAATTCGCGTCAGGGATTTCGACGCGGTGCTGGCGCAGCGGATTCTGGAAAGCGTCGTCGGCGAAGCGGGGCTGGACGCGTGTGGATTGTATGGCTCGCTTCCGGTGTCTGACCAAGCCCAGATGCGCGAGTTTTATCTGTCAAGGCTGGAGACGGTAGATCAAGCGCTGCGGCACAAGTTTAAGAAGCTGTATCAGTATTACTGATCGCGTTTTGCGGGCGTGAGCGAAGCGGGAGCCCGCAGCGATCATCCTGAGCGTCCTTTGTGAAGGATCTCAGGTGTAGCGAGAGGTTGCATAGGTCCTTCGCGGCGAAAGGCGCCGCTCAGGATGACAAGCCGTAAAGATGAACCAGGGTTTTGAGCTAGAAGCTTAAGAGCTAGGAGCTAAGAGCTGCGATATGGCGAAAGAAAAATTTGATCGCAATAAGCCGCACTGCAACGTCGGGACGATTGGTCACATCGATCATGGCAAAACCACGCTGACGGCGGCGATCACTAAGGTTCTCTCGAAGCACAATCCGAAGAACACGTTCCGGTCGTTCGACTCGATCGACAACGCGCCGGAAGAAAAGGCGCGCGGCATCACCATTGCCACGGCGCACGTCGAGTATGAGACGGCGAACCGGCACTACGCGCACGTCGATTGCCCGGGCCACGCCGACTACATCAAGAACATGATTACGGGCGCGGCGCAGATGGATGGCGGCATTCTGGTGGTGGCGGCGACGGATGGTCCGATGCCGCAAACGCGCGAGCACGTGCTGCTGGCGCGGCAGGTAGGCGTGCCGTATCTCGTTGTGGCGCTGAATAAAGTGGACGCGGTGGATGATCCGGAGTTGCTTGAGCTGGTTGAGCTCGAAGTCCGCGAGTTGCTGAAGTCGTACAAGTTCCCGGGCGACGACGTTCCGGTAGTGCGTGTGTCGGCGCTGAATGCGCTGAACGGGGATGCCAAAGCCGAAGCCCAGATCGACGAGTTGATGGCGGCGGTGGACAAGAGCGTGCCGCAGCCGGCGCGCGAACTGGATAAGCCGTTCCTGATGCCGATTGAAGATATTTTTTCGATTCAGGGCCGCGGCACGGTAGTGACGGGAAGAATCGAGCGCGGCAAGGTGAAGGTGGGCGAGGAAGTGGAAATCGTCGGCTTCCGCGAGACTCGCAAGACGGTTGTGACCGGCGTCGAAATGTTCAAGAAGCAATTGGACGAAGGGATGGCCGGAGACAACGCCGGGCTGCTTCTGCGCGGCATTGCGAAGGAAGATGTCGAGCGCGGCATGGTCTTGGCGAAAGGCGGATCGATTACTCCGCACACCAAGTTCAAGGCGGAAGTCTACATCCTGACCAAAGAAGAAGGTGGACGGCATACGCCATTCTTCAAGGGATACCGTCCGCAGTTTTATCTGCGCACGACGGACGTGACGGGCGTGGCGGAACTTCCGGCGGGCACCGAGATGGTGATGCCGGGAGATAACGTCAGCCTGGTGATCGAACTCATTACTCCCGTCGCCATGG